>Ga0233448_1002413_pt1 | contig 13176 bp, 11 predicted proteins | sample SI_124_October20_2_FD_183015 | JGI IMG/M metagenome (GOLD analysis project Ga0233448, IMG submission 183015) | Seawater microbial communities from Saanich Inlet, British Columbia, Canada - SI_124_October2016_150_MG | ecosystem: Environmental > Aquatic > Marine > Inlet | place: Canada: British... | reverse complement strand
GGCGCAGCAATCGGCTGCCTCTTTTCAATTCTTTGATTAAAACCATGCAATAGCGATCCATCACTAAAAGCAACATTAGCAAAACGTGCAGTTGAAATATTAATATCCAAGGATCTGCGCATTAAAAACATTTCCATAATGCGTTTACTTGCGCCCATCATATTAATTGGATTTGCAGCTTTATCAGTACTTACACAAAAGTATTTTTTCGTGCCATTTTCAATAGATTGTTTAATGGTTTTATCAGTATTAAAGATATTTATATCGATCATTCTCATTAATGTAAATGGGTCTTCTTCACTACGAACATGCTTTAAGGCTGAAAGATTTAATACGTAATCATATTTTCCATCAGATTTAATAAATGCATCATATTCTATTGATCCTATATCCAGTGCAAAGGTTTTAAATTCACCCTCGATATACCCAAATGAACTTCTAATATCTCTAACCAATTCAGTAAGGTTGTTTTCACTAATATCAATAACATGCAACTTTAATGGTTTTCTTTTAAATATCTCTTTAACTACAGCCTGCCCTATGGACCCTGCACCGCCAATAACTAAAAATGATGAAGATGAAACTTTTTGCAACAACTCTTCTTTATGCTTCTTTATATCTTTTGAAAAAAGCTCATTCTTTCGTCCAATTAACTCTAACAAACTACTCATTTATATCACTCCACGATACATGCTTATCTATATCTATATCTCGTATTGCCACCGCACCTAAAATATTAGCAAAATTTTCGGCATTAATTTCGCCAGTTCCTGGCCTTTTTACCCAAATATTGTCTTTAGTAAATGCCTCGCCTTTTTTAACATTCTTAATTGTTACCACTGTTGCAAAAGCAAAATCGATTGTTACTTACTCCTCTTTTGCGGCTTCTTTTTTTCCACCACGCATCTTGGCTAACTCTATGCTGCCAATAATTAATTCTTTCAAAGCCTCAGGATCCATCGAATTAACAATATCAGGGCCATTCCTATCCATAGAGTCAGTAAAGTGCCTTTCTAGTATTGATGCTCCTAATGCTACAGCACCAAAGCAGGCCAAGTTAGATGTGGTATGGTCTGACAATCCAATTATGGTATCCGGGAACTCTTTCTGCAACTCTTGCATTGCACCAAAACGCACAAGATGAGGAGGGGTTGGGTATAAGTTGGTGGTGTGTAATAATGCATATTGAATATTATATTTATCAAGAATATTAGTCATCTTTCTAACAGAAGAAATATCATTCATACCGGTACTAACAATCATAGGCTTACCAAAGGAGGCGATATGCTCAATTAAAGGATAATTATTACATTCACCAGAACCTATTTTATAAGCACTTACACCCATTCTTTCAAGTCTATCTGCAGCCGCTCTTGAGAAAGGCGTGGAAATAAATATCATTCCTTTCGATTCAACATATTCTTTAAGCTTAGTCTCATCCTCTTCATTTAAAGCACAGCGTTCCATGATTTCATAGATTGATACATCTGCATTGCCGGGTATGACTTTTTTTGCTTCGCCGCTCATTTCATCTTCAACAACATGGGTTTGATGTTTTATTACTTCTGCTCCTACAGAAATTGCAGCATCAACCAATTCAAATGCAGTTTTTAAACTCCCTTCATGATTGATTCCAATCTCTGTAATCACAAGTGGAGGGTAATTTTCACCAACTATCCTTCCGCAAATATTGAGTTGTGGTTTTTTAAGCATTACCAATTATAAAATTCCGCACTTTATGTAGACATCTGCGCTAAAAAATATATACATTATTCAAATATTTCCCAATTTACTGCAGTTCCTTTTTTTACACTTCTTTTTATTTTCCTGCCTAAAATATTTTCATAATGCTTCGGAGCTAACCCCATTCCTGGGCGCATTATTTTTAAATTATCTTTTGTAAAAATATCGCCAGCATTCATATCTTTCACAATATAGAGTGACCTTCTAAATATCTTTGATTTTTCTTCCCCTTGGGTGCTAGCATAGAATACACCGCCAAGTGAATGATATGCTCTCTCTGTTTCTACTACTAATGATTTTAGCTCATTCGGCTCCAGTGAAAATACACTATCCACACCTCCATCATTTCTGTCAAGGGTAAAATGCTTTTCGATTACTGTTGCTCCATGCGCTACTGCCGCTATTGAGACTCCAACTCCCATTGTATGGTCTGACAAGCCTACTTCACAGCCAAACAATTCTCTCATATGAGGAATTGTTAATATATTACTATCTTCTGGTGTAGCAGGATACGTACTTGTACACTTTAACAAAATCAAATTCTTACACCCAGATTCGCGCGCAGCCACAACTGCTTCATTAATTTCAGAAATTGTCGCCATACCAGTCGAAATAATCACAGGTTTACCAGTAGATGCTACTTTTCTGATTAGTGGTAAATGGTTATTTTCAAATGAAGCAATCTTATATGCCGGTACATTTAATTCTTCTAAAAAATCAACTGCGGATTCGTCAAAAGGCGAACTAAAACAAATCATTCCTAGCTCGTTTGCCCGTTGCATAATTGGCTGATGCCACTCCCAGGGAGTGTACGCCTGTTTGTAAAGGTTATATAAATTCTGACCTTCCCAAGGGCTATTTTTGTCATCAATAACAAACTCACCAGAACTAATATTAAGAGTCATGGTGTCGGCAGTATAGGTTTGTAACTTAAGTGCGTGAGCACCTGATTTTGCTGCTGCCTCCACTATTTTTAACGCCCTACCTAAAGACTGATTGTGATTTCCTGACATTTCAGCAATAACAAATGGTACATGTTCTCTGCCTATTTTTATATTACCAATCATTTGACTCATAATTTAATCCTATATATATTTATGTGTTCAATTGGTGTGATTTTAACTGAAAATATTTTACGCCAATTTTTCTATAAGACGGGAAAAACTCACTGAAATCCAAGCGTTTAAATACTTTTATCGAAGCTGTATTAGCAGCTTTTATCTTGCCTACCAAAGTAAAAGATGGAACTTCTTGTTGTAAATAATCAATTGCCCTTTTGAGCATCACCTCACCCAAGCCATAACCACGATATTGTTTGGCTAATGAATAACTGATTATATACTTCGAGCTTGACCAATCAAAACGAACCTGCCCTATTGGGCTAAATTCAGACTCTATCAATAGCAAAATAGTACCAGGATTCTTTGAATAATATTCAAACCACTCTTGGTGCCTTTCCCATTCTATGGTCTGTTGGTTGAAAGCATTTCTTCTAACCACTGGGTCGTTTGCCCAATACCAATAAAGTAGCGAGTCTGAATCATTCGCTTTTCTCACGCTTAATGTCTTTGCTTCTGGCCCACTAATTAATAACCTAGATACAATTTGTGCGCCTTTGCCATTAACTATTGTTTGACAATTTTGAGACTGCTCTTTTAGCTTGTTAGGATTTTTACCTGCCTCTAGCAACGCATTATATATTGTATGCTTATCCACATAATTTACGTCACCGAGCCATTTTAAATATCCACCTTGATCAAGATTCTTAATACAGGCAACCTGATTGTCAGCCGTCGTTACAACAATACTAGGTAGACCTAATGCCATCCTTTCCCATGTCGTAGTACCTCCTGCACCTAAAGCGATATCAGCTTTTACCATCAACTCTGCAATATCATCTACCTGTATATACAGATTAACATTAGGGTACTTATCTACCTCTATCTTCAATTTATCTTTATAAGGATTGGCAAATCCAATAACCAAGTCTACATACAAATGTTTTAATTTTGGTTGAGAGAAAACCTGTAAAACAACACTTGTTAAGTTGTCTAAATCTGCACCACCAAAAAAAACAAACACTCTCTTGATCGTATGATAGTCTCTAATGCGATTTTTTGCATTTTGTATAAAATTTTTTCCTAATAATGCATATTTTGGCCCTAGAAGCTTTATCGTACCCGGGGAAAGTAATCGATCATAGCGCGTATAATCATGAGTATAATTTTGGTCCAATAAAAAATCGCAATCATGCCGGCGATTAGCAAGGTCATCAATCACCATTATTTTGTCAATGATCTTTCTAAGTTTCTTTTCCCAGTTGTAATCTAACGCGTAGTGATCAACAATCAGCAAATCTGGCTGCTTACCTGAAAGCGCTTTAATAGTTTCCTCGGCATCTACTGACTGACTGACACCAAGCCATTGCTCATATTCACTCAGAGTCCGTTGTTCTACAAGTTTATTATGATTAGGCAATAATCTCAACTTAAAGCCTTGTTCTATAATCTGAGTATTTAGATTTTCCGAATGATTTCTAGTTATAAATTCTACAATTGCACCTAAATTACGCAACTCTTTTGCAAGAGTAAGACAGCGCATAATATGGCCGGAACCTATGTGTTTCGATGCATCAGCACGAATAACAACAAACATTTATTTATTTTTGGTCAACCTCTCCAAAAGAAACCAAGTTACGTCATCTTGTGGAAAGTTTTGATCTCTATGGTACACAAAACCATAATCAATTAGTTTGAACTCTGGATGTTGGTCTAAAATCTCTCCAGCAAAATCACGCTTAAAAAGTCGATCATCGTTTTCTCGATAAACAATAGATACTGGTGATGGATTGTAATATTCAGCAATTAAGAGATACTTACTAGTTGCTGTAGCTAACTTTGAATACACTGTTGCTAGCTCCTCTGGATTAATATGAATTAGTACTCCTTTAATTAGAACAAGATCCCATTTCTTGCTTTCTTTAAAATCTAAGATTGATTTATGGTATATATTTGAGCTAGGAATAACTTTGGTTAATTCCCGCACTGCTTGTTCATTTATCTCAATACCATACAACTCTTGTTCTGGATAAAGAAGTCTCAGTGCCTTTAGATTCATTCCAATATTTGCACCAAACTCAATACATGAATCAACACCACTTGTCCCTTGTAATGCTTTTGAAAAAAAGCTAAGATGGGATGCTAATATTTGATCACCTTGGTTCCGTTGAATATATCCAGAACCAAATTCACCAGCCCAAAATTTCTCTTGCTCAGTTTTATATGTCATATTCCTCTTGTTTCCTATAAATTATTCAATAATAACGTAGAATACATCAATTCAGCTCTAGTCCAATCTTCTTCTGTATCAATATCTTGCACATTATATCTTGGCAAAATATATAGACTTGATTTATCTGAGAACAGATCTCTATTTTCAAGCCATGCATCAGCCTTGCCCCAATAAAATTGGCCAACATCATGGCATGCCTCTTCTAAATCCTGAGAGCGTCTTTTAAACATCTCTGGTTGAAACATTTCACAACGCCCCTCTTTGGTGATGCGAATTGCCCTTTGTATGGGGAATGGATAGCGAGCCACTGAAAAACAATAATCAACATTATTAATCTTAATTACTTCTAAACTTTGTCTAATATCATTTGGCTGCACAAATGGAGCTGTAGCATAAATACAGCAAACCAAATCTATTGCATTGTCTTTTTGCAGTAGGTGTTCTATTGTATGAGCAATTACAGGGGCTGTAGTTGTGTAATCATCAGATAACGATGCTGGTCTTAGAAACGGGGTCTCAGCTCCATATTTTCTTGCAACTTTAGCAATTTCTTCATCGTCAGTAGAGCATATAATCCTATCAAAACACTCACTTTTTATTGCAGCTTCAATTGACCATGCAATTATTGGCTTTCCATGAAAATATCTAATATTTTTTCGTGGAATGCGTTTACTACCACCTCTTGCCGGAATGACACAAATATTCAACTCAACACCTCGGAGAGTGCTGTTATTACTTTATTCTGCTGAAAATCTGTCATAGTATTAAATATTGGAAGACTCATTGCTCTACTATAGTAACTTTCTGCATTAGGGAAATCGCCTTGTTTAAAACCCATTTGCATATAATAAGGATGGAGATGTATCGGTATATAGTGTAAATTTACTCCTATATTACGAGCCCTCATTTCATCAAACAATTGCTTATGACTTTTCTTGACAATATTATGCTTTATTTGTATTGCATATAGGTGCATTGCTGAGTGTGCATTACTATCCTGAAAAGGCAGCACAACTGGCATTTCTAATAATTTCTGGTCGTATTTTTTCTTAATTTTATGTCTATTATTAATAAAACTATCTATTCTTTTTATTTGTGATATTCCCAACGCCGCCTGCATGTCTGTCATACGATAGTTGTACCCTAAACCAATTTGCTGGTAATACCAAGACCCTTCGATTTTTTGTGTCATTAAATCTTGATCACGAGTTATACCATGACTACGCAATAGTTGCATCTGTTCTTTCAACACTGAAGAATTAGTTAATGCTATACCACCTTCACCTGTTGTTATGATTTTTACTGGGTGAAAACTAAAAATCGTTATATTGCTGTATTTACAATTTCCTATTAGTTGGCCTTTGTACTTACCACCAATAGCATGAGACGCATCTTCTATTATTTTAAACCCGTATTTCTGACTTAATTTATAAATTTTTTCCATGTCACATGATTGGCCTGAGAAGTGGACAGGAACAACAATTTTTGGTAGTACCCCCTCTTTTTCTGCTTTAATTAATTTTTTTTCTAGTAATTGTGGCGAGAGGTTGTAAGTTTTTGGATCAATATCCACGAAATCTACTTTTGATCCGCAGTATAAACCACAATTTGCAGATGCTACAAAGGTATTTGGTGTTGTCCACAAGTAATCACATGCGCCTAAACCCAAAGCAAGGCATGCTATATGTAATGCCGATGTTGCGCTATTAGTTGCAATACTATATTTTGCACTTGTATAATCACAGATTAAGCGCTCAAACTTTGGTACAACTGGACCTTGAGTAATAAAGTCAGACTTTAAAACTTTTACTACCGCATCAATATCGGTTGATATGATGTCTTGCCTGCCATATGGTATCATCAAAATTAATTACAGTCCTTATTAAAATTAGATTGAATTTATATTGCAACTTTATTTATATACGGCCTCAACATAATCATATGAAATATCATAATTTGATTGTGTTATAGCTCTAATTAATGTTTTTTTATTAAAATTTATTTGAGTATTTCTGTTGACCTCAGTGCATATTCTAACAACTCTTTTATCAAGTAACTTCATATCGTCCAAGTCTCTCATATCTTTCTCAGCATCTAATAAAACAATTGGAAGATTTGTTGTTAGTGCGTAACCAAATGTAGTAGTTTCAGAGTATGTAAAGATTAATAAGTCTGCTTTCTGCCATACATTTTCAAAAGAATCTACGACAATATCATCAACAAGATGATCAAACAACCCTTTAATCTCAGACAACCTTTCAGGGTGGGCTTTATAAATTATGCGTTTATTTTTCTCCTTAAGTATAGAAATTATCTGATATTCTAGATCGAGTTGTTGATAGAAAAACAACCCTTTACTACATAAATATCTATTACTATTGCACGGATAGCCCATTATCATTATTGTATTAATATCGTCATCAAGTTTATTTTCTATGTTTTTTAAATATATTTTATACATTCTCTTCGAATGAACAGATATAAACCTTGTACTGACTTCCATTACGCCACACGTCTTTGAATAATGTTTTTGATACCTTGCTTTAGTTCCGTTTGTTGGAACAATTAAATTACGGCATTGTGCAATATTTGTGCTAAATACCAATTTGCTTATTTTAATAACAGATTCATGGCCATGATTAAAACCATAGACTTCACACCCTTTACTTTGATACGCAACTGTTATTAATTTATTTATCGGTTTTGATATTTCTGTTATCAGTAATTTTGATGACACAGAAGATGATTTTAAATTCAAATATAATAAATATGCTTCAGATATTCTTGTTGACCATACATTTTTAATATTATCAAAATCTATATTTTTAACAAACAAAGAATCGCATTCTTTCAATTTTTGCAAATACGGTTCTATAATGTTGTTTACAAAATAATTTCTATATTCAAATATTTTCTTATCTGGTACAACAGTATCACTCTTCATCAAATAAGTCCAATCAACATGATCAAAAAACTTATTTTGATTGCTTATAAAATCTTTCTTCAAGCTATCATTACTACCTACTGAAATCTCATCTGACCCAAATAGCAGGCCATTAAATATTTGTATAAACGATAAATGTTTATTAAATACAATATTCCTTACAAATCTACGAATCATTCTAACAATATCACTATATGGATATGATAATCTGGAATAGTAATGTTTTATACTATCCCAATTAGGGTTTAAAAATTCTTGTGATTCTTTACCAACTATCAATTCAAATCTTTTTTCTGACGAATACTCGCGTACATAATTGTAATGAAATATCTGTAATAATTGAGCAATAAATGAAAACTCAACCGTCGCAATATTACTTATTTCAATATTATTCTCATTTTTAACAAGATCCATATACTCGTCATATAAAAATCTAGAAAAATCTGAAAAATCATCATCTGAAACCGGCCAAAAATAATTCTGATGCACATAAGTAAGACCTTTGTCTCTCACAGCCGACATATCTCCAAGTATAACTGGATCAATATTGTTCATTTTTTCTTAATGTACTGTGTTTACAATTTGCTGTTGTAAACTGTGATCTCATCCAGAGTCAGAAAATGTGGATTAGTGCCTGAATTATATTCTGAACCTAAATCAACAGCTTTACCCTCTTCTCCCAAGGAGTTTTTAGTGAAGTCATTTTCACATGAAAAAAACCTAATACTAGGTGTGATCACAAAGTAATCCATAAATTCAATGGTTAAATGCGAATCATCAAAAGGGCACATTATCTCATGCAGTTTCTCCCCTGGTCGAATGCCAATTATTTTTACTGGCAAGTTTGGAGCCATTGCTTTTGCTAAATCAATAATACGTACCGAAGGTATCTTAGGTACAAATATCTCTCCCCCTTTCATTCGCTCCATATTTTTAAGTACAAAATCCACACCCTCTTGTAGGGTTATCCAAAAACGAGTCATTCCTTCATGTGTTATAGGTAAATGATCTTCTTCTTCGCTAATAAGTTTTTCAAAAAGTGGCACAACAGAGCCACGAGATCCGACCACATTACCGTAACGCACTACTGAAAATTTTGTTCTTCCGCCAGACATATTATTAGCCGCTACAAACAGCTTATCAGAAGCAAGTTTTGTCGCGCCATAGAGATTAATAGGGTTGGCCGCCTTATCTGTTGACAGGGCTATAACTTTATCCACATTATTGGAAAGTGCTGCTTGCACTATATTCTCAGCACCATGAATATTAGTTTTAATGCATTCCATAGGATTGTATTCTGCTGCAGGAACCTGTTTTAGTGCTGCTGCATGAATAACTATATCAATATCGCGCATTGCTTCTTCCAATCTTGCTCTATCGCGCACATCACCAATAAAAAAACGCATGACATTGGAATTATAATCTTTATTTTGTCTAAACCTCATCTCCATATCGTACTGTTTAAGTTCATCACGGGAGAATATCACTAGCCTCTTAAGGTTGTACTTTTTTAATAAGGTAGACGCGTAACGATGACCAAAAGAACCTGTTCCGCCTGTAATTAGTATTGATTTACCATTTAACATTTTATAATTATATATTTGAAGTTTATTAATTTTGATTTATATTTTATTGACGCCCATACAGTTTATCACTATCACTGTACAACAACAGAATTTAATAGCCTTGAACTACCGCCCTTCTCTAGTGCAGACAAAAATTGATTTATTGGAACATCAGAATAACTTTCACCATCAAGATAATAATCCCACCATTGTGCAGACTCATTATCTCTATTTATATAAATTTTCATATTTAATTTATCAACATACCTGCTATCACCATTCAAATAATAAATAGTCTTCCCATGAACAGAAATAATGGGGCTTTGTTCTGATTTCGATAGATCTCCAAAACTAAGAAGTTTTGAGTTTATATTCTTTAATTCGTCCCACACAACATCATTTGAATATTTTTTAACACTATGATTTTCTATACAAAGGACTATATCATCATATAAAATATTTAATAAATCATTGTCACTATATAATTTAGCAATCCACCAAGCATTTAATTTTTTAAACTCTTTGAGCTTATTTCTATTTCTAGCGTCTTCATAATAAGCAATCAAATCTTTTTTTGTACCAAACCATTCGCTGGTAGATTCATTTTTCATAGAAGAAAATAATTCTCTTAGTTTATTTTTTTTTGTTTCAAGTACGTGTAATAAAACATCCATTGGATTAATGTTTAATTCTATATTGGCATATTTAAGAAGTGGCTTGAATATGCCAATATTCCAACAAAAATATATTAACCAATGCAGTATTTTAAAAGATTCCAGCTCATTCTCACTCATATCTTTTGTAGACCTGACAGACTCCTCAATTTCAAATACAAGCTTGTTATTATAAATACCGTAAGAGCCAAAAATTAAACGAAATTTTGTTTTTATTTTATATAATCTCCTTTGTTCTTCTGATTCATAATCTGTCCCTGGAAGCAGCCTAATATTATATGGTTGAATCATGTCAAAACCTAGGTCAAAAGAATCGTATAACGTCTTCATGTGGCTTTTTGATGTTTCTCCAGCTAATCCAATCAAAATATCAGTTTGCGTCTCTTTTGATTTACCCTTATAATCCAATAAACGTTGTTTTAAGCCATCAAATTTTATATTACCACGGCCAGATTTTTTAAGCACTGATAGATCTGTTGATTGAATGGCGATATAACCACTTTTATCTTCTAAGACTTCTGATATCTTAATATTTCTACTGGTAGTATTTTTTGAATCCCATAACGTTACATCTGTTGGAAATCCATACTCTTTCCTAATTCTATTTATATGTTTTGCAATATCAATATCACGATCAAACATTCCAAAATTTGCATCAGCAAATATCCACGACTGTTGTCCAGCAGAATGCTTTCGAACATAGTCCATTTCTTCAAAAATTATATCTAATGATTTTTTTCTAACTCTTGAAAGCTGAGAAACACCCCATGCACAATAAGTACATGAAAAAGGACAACCTCTATTAGATTCGAACAGTGGTGTACATTTTTTGTCCTTGATAAAAGGATCTAATATTCCAGTTAGGTAAGGACTTTCATAATCATATTCTTTAGGCTGCTTTCTAGTATTTGTAGGTGTATATATAAGTTTATTATTGTGTAATTTTGCACAGCCTGGTGGTAGAGAAATATCATTAAGATCAGATTGTAATTTTTTAATGAGTTCAACAAATGGAATTTCTCCTTCTCCAACTATGTAGTAATCTATATATTCATTATTTTTTAAATACTTTTCTATAGATATCTCATCAAGCCTTATATTCGGGCCTCCAAGTATTGTTATAATTTGTTTATCTTTACCTTTAACAATTTCGCAAAAATGATGATTCAGTCTTTCATTCCAACTGTAGTTACTAAGCCCCAACATATCTGGCGGATTAAGATTTATCTCTTTCTCTAACTCTAAAGGATATTTAAACAATTTAATGTTTACATCATCATTAAGCTTTTTTTTTGCGTATGCTGCTAAACATGCAACATTTAATGGAACAACATGATTTGTTTCTGTGCTATCGTAAATAAGATCGGCAAGATAGATAGATATCATGATAGATTATTCATTATAACTATAAGTTGAGTACCCTTTTATTTGACAGAGTTGATCGCGTTCAGCCTCTTTTAAATCTGATACTACCATCTCTTTTACCAATTCTGTAAAAGTTATTTTTGGAATCCAACCTAACTTATCTTTAGCTTTGGTTGAATCGCCTAGTAGAGTTTCTACTTCTGTAGGACGAAAATAACGCGTGTCAATAGAAATAATAGTCTCTCCTTGCCAACTCCCTTTTTCATTTACCCCGCTTCCTTCCCACTCAACATCTATCTCTAGCTCTTTCGCAGCCACTTCTACAAATTCTCTTACTGTGTGTTGCTCTCCTGTAGAAATTGTATAGTCCTCTGGTTGCTCTTGTTGTAGCATTAGCCACTGCATTTCTACATAATCTTTAGCATGGCCCCAATCTCTTTTTGCATCTATATTCCCGAGATAAAGACACTCTTGCATTCCTAATTTTATTCTTGCTAGGGCGCGAGTAATTTTTCTAGTAACAAAAGTTTCACCACGAATGGGGCTCTCATGATTAAAGAGAATGCCATTACAAGCATAGATACCATAAGCCTCACGATAATTAATAGTTATCCAATAAGCATAGAGTTTTGCAGCTGCATATGGACTTCTTGGATAAAAAGGAGTGGTCTCAGTTTGCGGAGTTTCTTGCACCATACCATAGAGTTCTGAGGTAGATGCTTGGTAATAGCGAGTTTTTTTCTCTAAACCTAAAATGCGAATCGCTTCAAGGATACGTAATGCGCCAAGACCGACAGTATCGGCGGTATATTCTGGACTTTCAAAAGAGACAGCTACGTGGGATTGTGCACCAAGATTGTATATTTCGTCTGGCTGAATCTGTTGAATAATACGCACCAAACTCATGGAATCTGCTAAGTCACCATAATGTAACGTTAGATGTGGAACATTTCCCATAATATCATGTTGATCAGTATATAAATGATCAATGCGCTCCGTATTAAAAGAACTAGAACGACGTTTAATGCCATGAACTATATAACCTTTTTTTATAAGAAATTCAGCGAGGTAAGCACCATCTTGGCCAGTAATTCCGGTTATTAGAGCTGTCTTTCTATTTATTGTCATATTTTTATCTATTGCTATTTATACAGTAATCTTTGTATGTCTGTTTTATCCCCTGTTCCAAATCAATTTTTGGTTGCCATCCTAAACTATTTAATCGAGTGCTGTCCATTAGTTTTCGTTTTGTGCCGTCTGATTTCGAAATGTCAAATTCAATTTTACCTTTAAACCCAATTACCTTAGCTATACCTTCTGCTAATTGTTTTATAGTTAAATCTTGCCCTGTACCTACGTTTATATAGCTTTGCATAGGTTTGACTTGTTGTTGATATACTTCTTTATCTAAGTTCATTACATATACACAAGCAGATGCCATATCATCTACATATAAAAACTCTCTTTTTGGTTTGCCCGACCCCCAAATTGTTACTTTTGATGCATTATCACTCTTGGCTTCATGAAATTTTCTAATAAGCGCTGGAATTACATGGCTATTTTTCGGATGATAATTATCTCCGGGACCATAAAG
>Ga0233448_1002407_pt1 | contig 13221 bp, 11 predicted proteins | sample SI_124_October20_2_FD_183015 | JGI IMG/M metagenome (GOLD analysis project Ga0233448, IMG submission 183015) | Seawater microbial communities from Saanich Inlet, British Columbia, Canada - SI_124_October2016_150_MG | ecosystem: Environmental > Aquatic > Marine > Inlet | place: Canada: British... | reverse complement strand
CCACCAATATAACCACCCAACATTCCACTATTTGCCTCAATTGAAGACTCTCTAGCGATGGTTAAAAAATTCCCACCACTTTTTAATTGACTCCATAATTCATCAATTTCTTGCTTTTCTCTTTTAACAATTCTTGACAATGAAATGGTTGTATACAAGTCTTTATGCTGGCTGAAATAATTTTCAATATTTTTTTCTTTGATAACGCACTCTTTCAATAAAGCTTTATGATAGGCTGATATAATATAACTTTCCCACTGCCCTACAGAAATACCTAACCAGCGACAATATTTTTGCATTTCAAGTGGTTCCAATATGCCTTGTTCAATTTTTTTCTGGTCAATATAGGTTCTTATTTCATTGGCATTGAGCTTTATTTTCAGTTGATTGATTTTTCTTGCAACAACTTTATCTTCGATTAACTGGACAATGGTATTTCTGAAAATTCGGTTAGTCTTCAAGCGGACGCAGACATCCGCAACAGAAATAGGTTCACCTTTTACTGTTGTCAAGATATCCGATGTTTCCATATAGTTTTAATCCCATTAACCCATTTAGCGTAAGTATAAACCAATAACACTGTTAATTTGGAATATTTATAAAATAATTTAAGTCTTTCAATGAAAACCCATATCAGCCTGATTTCAGCAAACAACAATGATTTTTATGCCATATTTTTCCTAAACTTTACTCCCTATAATCCGCTGCATGAATCTGATGCTTTTGCATGATTTGATAAACTCTTGAACGAGAGATTCCCATTGATTTACAAACTTTTATCATATTGCCCTTTTTTTCTTTTAATAATTTTTCCAGCAATTGTTTTTCTGCATTATCACGCACCTCCATCATGTTGTCATTATCTGGCTGACATTTAATTCGTTGACCTCTGGATACAAAATACTTATATCGCTCGGGTAAATCAGCCATTTGAACGGGAACATCTTCTGCAATAAAAGCGATATAATGTGAAATATTTTTTAATTCTCGAATATTTCCAGGATAATCATATTTTTCACATAAAAACTCTCTCAGTTCATCACTCAATAATGGTGCATTAATATCAGAAGAAGTGCATATTTCCTGTAAAAAATACTCCAATAAAATATCTATTTCATCACGCCGCTCTCTTAAAGGCGGAATATAAATAGGGCACATGTTAATTCGATAATACAAATCCTCTCTGAACTTATTATCTTCAACCATTTGCCCAAGACTTCTATTGGTTGCAGTCACTACCCTGACATTAATTTTGTGCAATTTATCTGAACCCACTCGTTGTATCTCCCCCACCTCCAGCACTCGTAACAACTTAACCTGAGCACTTAATTCTAACTCACCAATTTCGTCAAGGAAGATGGTTCCGCCATCAGCTTCTTCAAATTTGCCTTTTCTTTCAACATTAGCGCCCGTAAAAGCCCCCTTCACATGACCAAACAATTCTGATTCAATTAAATCTGCGGGAAACGCACCACAGTTGACTGCAACAAACTTTTCTTTTTTACTATTTAAGTGGATAATTCTAGCAAATAACTCTTTACCAACCCCTGTTTCTCCCTCTAGTAGTAAGGTGATTTTTCGTGGCGCCATTTTAGAAATAACTTTGAGTATTTTGATGATTCTTTCACTTCTTCCAAGAATCCCTTCACCAATTAACTCAGCCTGTCCTGACTCCCTATTATATTGTGCTGAAGGTGCTGACACCTCTTTTGATTGATTCAGTTGACCAACAACTTGAACAAAAGCCCCCCTTAATACATCCATTTCTCTAACAAAATCCAGTCGCTGACTTTCATTTAATTCGGCACAAGTCATGGTTTTTAATTTTAATGACTCGATTCGAGCAAGGTATTCACTCAAAACATCAGACACGCTCTCCGCATCATTAGCTTGATAGGGGTCAACAACTGGCGGACTATAATCGAAGTCCATATCAGGTAAATCAGACATAAACAGCTCTCTTTAAAATAACTGATAAAAAATAAAATTATAGCCAATTATTCAACTGTGATCACGGTTAATCCAGGAAAAATCATGATAAAAATATGAATAAACCTAAAAAAAATCACACTTACTGATAATTTTTTCTGCTACAATTATTTAAATTATTTAAATTATCAAAAAGTCGCCATGTCAAAGACAACTATTGCTCTATTTGCCAATAAAAACAGTAGCCAATTAAATGCTATTCGTGATGCAGTATTAGAACAAAATGCTGAACCCATCATGTTCAATATTCAATTAGAAGGCGAAGACCAGCCCCACGTTGTCATGAATGGTAACAAAATCAAATGGAATGATGTAGATTTTAAAAATATCAATGCCATTCATGTTCGTTGCACCGCATTAAATACATTGCCCGCACTCCCTCCCATGTTGAATGCACGCAGTTATACTGACTTTCGATCGCAATATTTAAGAGAACAAGAGTTGCAGGCAACCACCTATTGTTTTTTTTCTCGCTTAAAAGCATTGAATAAACTGGTCATCAACCCATTAACAACTGCTTACATTGAGCATGACACCAAAGCTCAATTGTATGACAAGCTCCGCGCCAATGGTTTTGATGCTCCTGTAACAATGAGTACCAATTCTCCTGAGTTGCTGAAAAATTTTTTGAAAAAATATCCTGATGTTGTCATCAAACCAGCGATTGGTGTTGGATCAACTCGTGACATCACTGATTATGATTTTACACACATGGATGATTTACATACTTGCCCAGCAATGGTTCAAGAAAGAATTTTTGGTGATACCATTCGAGTCCATATTGTTGGCGACAAGGTCGTATTGGCATTAAAAATTATTTCTGATGACACGGTTGATTCACGAACCAATACCCGAGAATTTGAATACTACAAATTACCCGATGAAGAAGAAGAACGAATAGTCAAAGCCAATCGCTTACTTGGACTTCATTTTGCTGCATGGGATATCATTGTCAGTAAAACCAACAATCGCTACGTTTATCTTGACTGCAACCCTGGTCCCTACATTATGTGGACAGGACCTGAAAATAGAATGTACGTCTTTAGACAACTGGCAAATTACATGATTACCTACTCTCAAACGCAATCAATCAAACAAGCATCTGATGCAATCATCGCATGGAAACCACACTAATAAAATGAATTCTACAACAATAAAAACAACCGTCGCAGGACTTTCAGATGTTGGTAATGTCAGAAAGTTAAATGAAGATAACTATTCAGTCAATACTGAACACAATCTCTATGTTGTAGCTGACGGCATGGGTGGACATGATAAAGGCGAAGTTGCCAGCAAAGAAGCCATCGAAGTCATTGATGAATTTGTCACGCAAAGTTATGAAGACATCATAGACTCTCTGGACGATGAAAATGACGAACCAGATGATGATGCAACATTGGTTGATGAACCAAACCCCGCCATACAAATTATTTCTGATGCCATTGAACTGGCCAATAAAAAAATTCATGCCATGAATAGCCTTAAAGGTTATACCGACGGTCAAGGTATGGGAACTACGGTTGCGGGCGTATGGCTACACCAAAACTGTAAAATTGCAATTTCTTTTCATGTCGGTGACAGTAGAATTTACCGATACCGTGATGGCAAACTGATTCAAATATCAAGAGACCATACACTTTATCAATTCTGGGAAGACAATGGACGAAAAGGCGAACCTCCCACTAAAAATATTATCTTGAGAGCCGTTGGTCCTTGGGATGAAACAAGCTCAGACATCAATATTCATGGCGTTGCCAATCAGGACATGTTTTTGGTTTGCTCTGATGGGCTAACAGGTTCACTAAGTGATGAAGATATCGAAAACGTTCTAAAAGATACCACCAATGAAAATCTGGACGAAGCCTGTAAAAAACTAATTGAACAAGCGAAAGTACAAGATGGTAGTGACAATATTACCGTTATCATTACACACTGCAATACTGATTAGAGCATAATCCCTGGCAAACAATCGTCAAATACTAGGGTTATTCGCTTATTTTTTATATCATGAAGCACCTAAAAGCAATGAAGAAACAACTTCAATTTATTCATGCCTTTCACGGTAAAAATATCCATTATTAAAAACTTTGTTTCTTCCGATACTTTAAAATTATTGGTCAGGAATCAATTGTTGTAATTTTTCCCGATCAAACCACCACTCATCCTGCACCAGAACATCAATAACATTCCTCAAACGCACTAAAAAACAAGCGGGATCAGTCAACTCTAACTTCTGCAACCAAAACTCAAATTTTGCCTCACTGTCAATTTGACTGTGACGCTCTGCCACTTTACCCAATAAATTGTTGGCAAAAAACATCAGATTTTCTCGATGCTTACCTTCACAACGAATATCTGCAATATAAACCGCTGTTGCAGCAGCCACGGCAGCACCATCAGAATCATCCGCCGTTTCATCAATAATATGCTCCAACATAGCGACACTGACTTCAGGGTCAATGGGAAAAGTCACCGCCAACCAAACACCCTGACCTAATGCACATAAAAAATCATTTTGATCCGACAAAAACATCACGTCATAGGCTTCTACCGCATGTTGCCAATTTTCATTTTGAATACAATCATCAACAATGATTCGCGCCAAATCCCAGGCATCTTGTTGCCGTTCAGACTGTAAATAATTATGAGCCAATTGAAGTTGTAGATCCATTTTATCTGCTGAATAAACATCTCCGATCTGAGCAAGACTGTGATTCAACTCATTCAATTGTTTTTCTAGTTCAGCCGAATCTGTCACTTGATTTTCTTTATCTGCCGAGATAAATCTTAAAATATTATTGTCGGTTTTTTTCATGATGTGTAATTCTCAATAAATTATTTTTTATACCGCAAGGGCATAAGTTATCATTGAAGCGGACAAGCCACTTAATTCAGCTTTTTAAAACGATACATATCCAAAAGTATATTAAACCTTTTTAACACATGACCTTCCACTGAGTCTATTTCTAATAACAACTCAATGAATTGCTCTCTGATGAGCGAACGAGATGAAATAAAAATATAATTTTTATTGTTTTGTCGTTTGGTTAAAAATTTAAGTTTGGTCAAATAGAAAGGTCTTTTCATTCCAGCTTTTTTATACGCTTTTTTACTCGCCAAATAAACCTCAAAATCTGTCAGAATATTTGGATTATCCGAATAAACCTCAACCTTTGCTTTCAACCTTTGATTGAGATATGAACTGACATCAATCTGACCAAGCCCCATTGCATTGATGTGACATGAGAATGTTAAAACAAATAATAAAGATAAAAAGACTGAAAAAGAAGTTTTCATTTTAATTTCCAACAGACAATGTCAATACAGGAGCCACCTGCTTAGAATTTCCCGACTGCAGAGAAAACAGTTCAGACAACATCGAGAAAGTTGATTTTGAAGGTAAATCAGCATCATCTATATAAAACCAATAACCTCTATAATGAACAGAAACAGCTGACTGAGCTGGTTTTGAACTGGAGCTTTTTATTTTAAGTAAATCTCCCGAAACCTCATTCCAATTAAATTCACTGTTATTTTGTTGCCGAGTAACGGTCACCAGACCTGCTTGTCGATGAACTTCAGGTACGGCTATATTTTGAGACAGAAAAAACAACATACCTAACATTGAACGAGTCTCTAACGAGGTAAACTGTTGATTATTTTTTGTCAGATTATCTGAAGCAAAATAATACGTTGTTTGTAAAGGCAACTTAAGTGTTTGCAAAAGCTCTGATGTTTTTTGAGAAACATCAGAACTCAGCAAATCCATCACCAATACTGGCGTATTTTGATGCATCGCATAATAAAATTTCAAACCATCTTGCTTTTGTAGTTCTCGCATTATTTTGGTGGCTTTAACAAATGCTTGAAACTCAGGCACATAATTGGGTGTTGGGCCTGATGCACTGGGCGCATTTTTTATTCCATTAATGCGCTGAACAGTCAATCTGAGAACACGTTCAATACTCCAACCAGAACGATACAACAAAATAATTTTATCCGCCGAAACGGGAGTCAATAAACGTTTAACAAATTTATCGCCTTGCAAAGGAGAATATGAAATGGTTGGTTTTTCCGTGTAACCCAGTGATCCTTCTAAAGCATAATTATCACTAACCGATGGCAATAACGATGCTTTTGATTTGATTTGTGTCGACAATGACAGTTGTGAAGCAAGCCCACTCACTTCCAAAAAATAAGGTGTATCACGATATTTCAGACGGACTAAGTTAAGCAACAATTGCTCTTGATTGGTTTGTTGCAACACATTGTTATATGATCCACGACTGGCTTCCAGATGTTTTGGTCCTTGGCTTGCACAACCTGAAATCAAAGTAAATACAAATAAATACACCCATTTTTTTATCATTATGTTTTCCCGCTAACTGGTTAACTTTCGATAAATATCTGACAACTTGACGGGTAAATCCCTGACATCATCAAGCAATATATAATTAGCTCCACCATACATATGAGGCAGATAATCTCTAGCTTCTTCATCAATTGTAATACAAAAAGAATGAATACCCTGACTTTTTGCTTCAAATAATGCTTTGCGGGTATCTTCAATCCCCTGTTGCCCACGATAACTGTCATAATCATCAGGTTTACCATCAGATAATGTCATTAACAATCGTGTTTGAGCCTCTGTTTGCACTAATAACTCACTTAAATGACGAATGGCCACCCCCATTCGGGTATAATCTTTGGGTTCAATTCCTGAAATTCTGGCTTTTATTGCTTCGTTATAAGGCTCATCAAAATGTTTAATTTTATAAATTTCACAGCGTTTTCTTGTCATGCCTGAAAAACCATAAATGGCATATTGATCACCCAATTTTTCTAAAGCTTCACACAATAATATCAATGCTTCACGTTCCGCCTCATTAATCCAGCCTTTGGTTGATCCACTCATATCCACCATAAACATCACCGCTAAATTTCTTTCAACTCGAAACATTTTGGTGAATACATTTTGGCTCATTTCCATGCCACTTTCCATGTCACCATAAGCCTCAACCAAGGCATCAAGATCAATATTATCTCCAATTGGCTGACGCTTTAATAACTTATCTTCGCCCCTTAATGTTTCAAATGTTCTATGCAGTGACTTGACATAACCCTTATATTTATTGATTGTTTCCTGATAAAATTCCAAATTATCTGCTTTAATTTCCAACTCTCTTAATACACACCAGTTTTTTCGATAATGTTGGCGCTCATAATCCCATTCATCATATAAAAAAGCCCCTTCTTCATGATAAGTTCCTTGCCAAACCTGTTTTGGGTCTCGCACAACAGGCTCCATTGAATATTCACCGTCACCTGCGGGAACCAAATAATCTGGAGGTATTTCACCTAAATCCTGAAAAATTGAAGTTGCCAATGAACGCACATCTGGGCTAACTGGCAACACTTGAGCATCTAACATCAACTGCATATTAAAATCAGCATCATTTGTGTCAAAATTAAAATCAAAGTGATCATCTTTTGATGAAGCTACAATACCCAACTCTTCATTTGAATCTTCAATTTCTTTTTTCAAGCTTGTCAGCTCAATACGAAACAGTGCTTTTTCTTTTTGAACTCTTTGCAAAAAGACTTTTTCAATTTGATCAGGATACCATTGAGCAGATTGATAACAACAACATTCAGGCAATGCCAGTGGGTAAAACTTTGGCAAAATATCCAATACTGTTTGTAGTACCGTGGGTTTTAATAATTGTGCCAAATCTTTTTGATTTGGCAACTGACTGACTTCAAGTCCCGACATTTGCCTGAAATTGATAATGTGCCGATAAACACCAGGCAATTCTTGTTTGATCTGAGTATCAAGTCGGATTGTTTCCAGGATATTAATCCACTGTAAACAGTGCTTGGTATCCGTATATTTTTTAACTTCATCAAACAATTCCTGACGCCAGGTGCCATACCATGTTTGTGCCCACAAATGAACCAGAATGGTTTTATATAACTGAAAGTTTTGTGCTTTATCTTCAAAAACACTGATCAAAGCAGGCAAAAAAATGGTTTCGGTATCGGTGTAGAAATCTGTTTCGTGAGATTGCAATTTCAGAGGACGGCCATTCAAACCACAAACAAATCGACTTAACACCATTTCTACGTCTTCAAACGGCAAACCTTTTCTTTTCTGATCAGTCTGTTTGGCATATTGATTGACTTGGCGTAAGGCAGAAATGCCTTGCATCAGGCCTTTTTTATCATAAAGATCCATTGCCTGAATTAACCAGGCTTCAATGGTCTCTTCATCCATACTCAACAAGGCATCAGATGCAAAAGCCGCAAACTGATACGCCATTTCCGCATTGGTTTTTGCGGTAATATTAACCCAACGCAAAATAAACTCTTGTTGTGGACGATCAAAAAAAGACAGCTTATGAGCTGGTCCACTGGCTGTCCTTCGTGAAGATAAAATAGGCTCGAGTGGAATATCCAGTCTATTTTCTAATTCATTCTCCTCAATGGGATAAATTTCATTCATCAGGCGTTAATATGAAGAATTAAATTGATTGGAAGTTTTTCTGAATCTAATGTGGCTCTCATTCCTAATCTTCCTAAATCGAGCCTCTTCTAACAAAATATCTTTACTTAATTCAGGCTCCATAGCAACACGTTGAATGATTGAACTCATAATGGCTTTGGGTGATTTTTCTTCAATTGTTTGACTCATTGATTATTCCTAGTTATCGGTTATCTCAATAAAAACTTCATTATTTGAAATGTTCACAGAATAAACTTAAATTGATTCATTTGCAGGCTCTTCGGCTGGCTTCCTAGAAATTAAATTAAACCAGCAATAGTTTTTACCATTGTCATGATAACGTTGCATTTTTCCTAGCTGAATATCACCAACATTGGCTACTTTATGCCACATACGAACTCCGAATTGACAATATAATCAGACTCGAATTATCCATTTTTTGAATGAATTGTAAATCATTGGTTTTGTAAGGGAGCTTTACGATGGGAATTTAAACAATAGAGAAATAAAAAAACTGATGGGAAAGCAGACGCTTTCCCATCACAATAACATCAGGAGCGATAAATTATTTTAACAAACTCAAAACAGATTGAGCAGAAACATTACTTTGAGCCAGTGTTGAAATTCCAGCCTGATTTCTGATTTTTGCCTGAACCAACGCGCTGGCTTCTTTGGCGAGATCGGTATCAAGTATTCGGCTTCTGGACTCTTCTAAATTAAACACTCTATCTTGTGAAGTTGAAATAGATGATGAAAATCTGTTTTCAGATGCTCCAAAAGAAGCACGTTGCTTAACCACTGAATCTAAATCACTATCCAATGACGAAATGGCACTTTGAGCAGTCGATTGAGAAGACAAATCAATGGTTAATTTTCCATTTTCATCACTACTGAATGCATTTAAACCTGTTAAAGACTCCAGATTAACTTTGATTTGGTTGCCACTACCGCCTTCTGATCCCACCTGAAAATTTAACTCGCTACTTGATCCATCAAATAATTTTTGGCCATTAAATTCTGTATTTCCAAGTGTTCTGGAAAGCTCCTGCGTCAGTTGATCAGCTTCTAACTGCAAAACTTCCCGCCCTTCTACGGTTCCATTGGCAGATTGTACGGCTAATTCACGAATTCGTTGAATATTTTGAGTCACAGAAGACAATGCACCATCAGCCGTTTGTGTTAGTGAAATACCATCTGAAGCATTTCTAACGGATTGATTTAACGCATTGATGTCTGAGGTTTGACCTTGAGAAATAAATAAACCCGAGGGATTATCACTGGCCCGATTGATGGCGATTAAACTGGACAATTTTTCAAGAGAGCTTTGAATGCTGTCCTGAGATTGCTGGATATTACGTTGAGAAAAAAAACTGGGGGTCGATTGATTAATTGAAATTGGCATAATGTACACCTCGTTCATCCGATATTAAACCCATAAATTCCATGATTTAAACTTCAGATATATTAATGTACTATGATATCCATATCATTGATATTTAAGTCACGCACATAAAAATATGCAGACCTAATTAAATAGTACACCAATAAAAGGCTAATTACAATGTCATTTTCCGATGCCACCCCTAAAAATATTTTCAGCTTTAGACCTTATTGGGCTAAACGCTTTGGCATTAGCCCTGTTTTACCTACGTCCAGAGAAGAAATGGACGAACTGGGCTGGGACAGCTGCGACATCATTATTGTAACTGGCGACGCCTATATAGACCATCCCAGCTTTGGTATGGCTTTAATTGGCCGACTATTAGAAGCGCAGGGTTTTCGGGTTGGCATTATTGCTCAGCCTGACTGGAAAAGCACCGACGCTTTCACCCAATTAGGACAACCTAATTTGTATTTTGGAATCACCGCTGGCAATATGGATTCAATGGTCAATCGTTATACCTCTGAACGAAAAATACGCCACAACGATGCCTACACACCCGATGGCGCAGAAGGCAAAAGACCCGACCGTTCAGTTGCAGTCTACAGCCATCGTTGCCGAGAAGCCTTTTCTAATACACCAATTATCATAGGAGGCATTGAAGCCAGCCTTCGACGCATTGCTCATTATGATTATTGGTCCGATAAAGTAAGGCGCTCAGTACTATTTGATGCCAAAGCAGATTTATTAATCTATGGCAACGCAGAACGAGCCATTGTTGAGGTTTCTCATCAACTGGCAAATAATATCAATATTAGTGACATTAGAGATGTCAGAGGCACCGCCTATATTGCACGACCTGGAGACCAGTTTCACACCATCAATCATGACCAATATGTCTCAGCTCAAAATGAGACAACCCTCAATGAAGAGCTAGCCATTCGCTTACCATCATTTGATCAAGTCAAAGAAAACCCTGAACTTTATGCTATTGCCTCACGCTTATTTCATCAACAGACAAACCCAGGTAATGCCAAAGCCATTGTGCAAAAACATACCGATAGAGACTTATTCATCACACCACCACCCTTTCCTCTCAGCACTCAGGAGATGGATAAAATTTACGAACTTCCTTATACCCGACAACCCCACCCATCCTATAATAATGCCAAAATCCCTGCTTTTGACATGATTAAGTTTTCGGTCACCATCATGCGAGGCTGTTTTGGTGGCTGTACATTTTGCTCAATCACCGAACATGAAGGACGCATCATCCAAAGCCGATCAGAAAAATCCATTTTAAATGAAATAAAAGCCATTAAAGATGAATCTCCTGGCTTCACAGGTCAAATATCAGACATTGGTGGCCCAACGGCTAACATGTATCGAATGAAATGTGACGACAAAGAAGTAGAAAAAGTCTGTAAACGCTTGTCTTGTGTTTATCCTAAAATTTGCAGCCACCTCAATACAGACCATACACCACTAATTAATTTGTATAAAAAAGCCCGTAAAATCGACGGCATTAAAAAGATCAATATCGCCTCAGGATTGAGATATGATTTAGCCATTCGGTCACCAGAATACATTAAAGAACTCGCCACTCATCATGTTGGCGGATATTTAAAAATTGCCCCTGAACATACCGAAGAAAATACCCTGCAAAAAATGATGAAACCTAGTATAGATAGCTACTACGAATTCAAAAAATTATTTGAACAATACTCTGCTGAAGCAGGAAAAGAACAGTATTTGATCCCCTACTTTATTGCTGCACACCCAGGATCAACTGATGAATCCATGCTCAACCTGGCACTTTGGCTAAAACAAAATAATTTCCGCTTAGACCAGGTACAAACATTTTTACCCACCCCCATGGCATTAGCCAGCGCAATGTATCATTCAGAATTAAACCCACTGAAAAAATTAACCAAAAACACCGAAACAGTTTACTCAGCCAAAGGCGCAATTGATCGCCGAATACAAAAAGCTTTTTTAAGATACCATGATGCGCAAAATTGGCCAATATTAAGAGACAAACTCAAACAAATGAACCGTAGCGACTTGATTGGTAATGGACAACAGCAACTAATTCCCAGCTGGCAACCAGAAATAAAACAACCAGTAAACAAAAACAGAAAAACAAAACAGAAAAAATACAAACATTGGTCTTGACAAAATAGATTTTACTTTTACCAAAATTTAATCTATACTGGCATTAACTACTTCTACAAGTTCAAGGAGGTTTGTATGGAAATCGAATCTATTGGCTCAACATCACTCATTGGCATTCAACAAGGTCTAGCAGGTGTTGACCGAAACGCAGTAGAAATTGCCAAATCGGGTACTGGCTCAATTGAAGCTGGAGAAAGCACTGTTTTTATTTCCAATACTGCAAAAAATCTTCTGGAAATGGAAAACAACTCATTACAAGTCATGGCATCAAGCCGAACAATGGAAGCATTCAAACAAACGGTTGGATCAATTATTGACATGAAAGTCTGATTATTTGCAATCAATTAACTTTCTAAAAGCCCTTATTTTTAAGGGCTTTTTTTATTGCCTAATATATTTATTACAAAAACTCAAACCGTTTCCATCGGATCGACATCCAACACCCACCTCACGCTTTTATCCAGTGTATTTTGCTCCATCCAACCCAACCAATGATTTAAAACTCGATTCAGTTCTTTTTTCTGGTTGGCCTGTACCAATAACTGAGCATGATATTTACCTATTTTTTTCTCTACCAACGCAGGAATCGGCCCAAGCACTTCTACCACTGATTCTTGATGCTGAAAAAAAGGTTTTATTTGATTCAAAAAATTCATTGATTTTACTTTCATGCGTGATTCTGCTCTGATTAATACCTGAGCAGAATAAGGTGGCATATTAACTTCAAGCCTTTCAAGCAAGGTTCGTCTGGCAAATGCACGATAATCATGCGTCACAATATCACGCCACATAATATGTTCTGGCGTATAACTTTGAATGTAAACAACTCCTGGCTTTTCAGCCCTACCCGCCCTTCCTGATACTTGGGTAATTAGTTGAGCCAACCGTTCATGCGACCTAAAGTCCACTCCAAATAAACCCTGATCCCCTTGTAAAACACCCACCAAAGTCACATTGGGAAAGTGATGACCTTTTGCCAGCATTTGAGTACCGATCAATATTTTGGCACCTTTTTGATGAATCAACTCCAGACATTTCTCCATCATGCCTTTTTTTCTAACCGAATCACGATCAATTCTGATTAAATCTACTTTCGGGAATAACTTTGTAAGCACTTCTTCAATCTGCTCAGTCCCTTGACCTAGCATTTTTAGCTGAGAGCTACCACAATCAG
>Ga0233448_1002397_pt1 | contig 13279 bp, 7 predicted proteins | sample SI_124_October20_2_FD_183015 | JGI IMG/M metagenome (GOLD analysis project Ga0233448, IMG submission 183015) | Seawater microbial communities from Saanich Inlet, British Columbia, Canada - SI_124_October2016_150_MG | ecosystem: Environmental > Aquatic > Marine > Inlet | place: Canada: British... | reverse complement strand
ACACCAGTGTTATATGGTGGATCTATATAAATCATCTTTACTCTACTTGCATAGCTTTTCTGGAGGAGCTTTAGAACTTCAAGATTGTCACCTTCAATCATCAGGTTTCGAGTATTTTCCCAATCTAGACTTTCATCAACGCATGGTCTAAGCGTCCCAGTCGAAGGCGCAAGTGCTAGTTTGCGAGCACGTCGTTTTCCATGCCAATTAAGGCCATACTTCTCTTCCACATCTGTAACGGATTGATCACCTACAAGTTGCTTGAGTGTATCAATGTTTAATGTGATACCATCAGGTCCCTCGGAGATTAATTCGGGGAATAGGTCCTTTAGCGTAGAGATGTTTTGAGAGACACTATCAATTGACCTAGTCTCTGGATCGTTGGCTACTATTTTCCTCATCAATTCCTCCGATTTATAATTTGGATAGTGCGGAGGCATGGGCTGCCTTTACTCGCTTCAATTCCATATTAAGTTCTATTTGCCGTGCTATCTGCTTCTCTTTTTTCGCTATCGTGCGTAGCCGCAAAATCTCTATCTCCAGACGTGAACACTCTCGTAGCGCATCTCGCCGTGCTGTGGCTTTTCCAGAATCAGCATAAATGGTGAACTGACCGGTCAGAGCTGCAGCGTTGAAGGAAATCATCGTGTTTAGCCATCCCTCATAAAGGCGGAAAACGTTTGAATGCGGCTGACGCTCAAAACTGAGAGCATAGCTAAACTCATCTATAAACGTGTTCTCAAATCCGCTCTCCCATTCAGCCAAAACCACTTCTTCTTCTAGAACTATCCTGTCTGCCTCGCTTTGAGACCAGCGCTTGTGTGCTGCCGAGATTGAAACTTTTCTATCGTGATCAGTCATAAGTACAACAGGGTAAGGAACAGCTCTGTGGACCAGTTCCATGAGGCGATCCGCCTTGGCTCCAGCACGTAACTTGGACTGCAGCACTGCGATCTCCAAGTATTCTCTAACATTATCCCGGTATTCAGGAATGCCGGTCGTCGTGGGCTTCAGAACTGCCACCCAGAATAGTTCCTCAATACCATCATTGATGTGTCTTTTATCAGCAGGTGTGGGAGCACCGTTTTCAAGTAGAAGCTTCTTAGGAACCCGCTTCTGCACGAGCGAAGAGGCAGGAAGATTCAGTGAGGCAAGCAATCCTTGGATTTTCAATCGTCAGCCTCCGAAAGTACTACTAAATAAGCCAGTACCTCGAAGTCGTTGGTGCCAGCAAACTCACCCCTTAGTGCCGTTGTCCCGCCCGGATTAAACAGACTTGCCATGGCACGCTCTTCATTCTTGCCCACTACAGACGAGACAGCTGCAGACAGTAGTTCTTGTGCTTTGCGCATCTCTCTACCATTTTTTGTAGTCTTATCAAATCGTGCACAGGCACCTGCGTCCGGTATATCTCGGCCAATACAAAGACGCTTCACTCTATCGAGAACCCGCCTTGCCTGAGTATAGGGTAAAACCATAGCGCCATCATCGCCAATATGTACTAGGTAATGCGGTGCTAGTGGGTACCCCCGCTCAGTAGTTAGTTTGATTGCATCCCCTTCTGCTCTTAAACAAAACACGATTCCTGGTGGGATATCTGCTTCATCTGAAGTAGTAACTGCAAAGCTGCCTATTGGTAATTCGTCGAGGACTCCAGGATGCTTTTTATTATATTCCGCCAAGTCAATCCGAAAGTCCGTAAGAGTTAGGTCCGCGATGGACACACCTGAGGAAAGGTCTTCCAAATCTATGACCACATCTTGAAGCTTAAGAAGCTGGTTACGACGATACTCAAGATCGTTCATTTGGTTGCCAGACTGTTGCTCAATCAAGTTTTCCTCACCAGTTGCTGAGATATCAAGCAAAACCATTCGGCCACTCACACGCTGCTCTAAATTGATGTATTCCTCTAGCTCCATATTGGGCCAGAAATTCACAAGCTGAATGTACTCATTTGGTGAACCAATGCGGTCAATGCGACCAAAGCGTTGGATAATCCTGACTGGGTTCCAGTGAATGTCATAGTTTATTAACCAGTCACAGTCCTGTAAATTTTGACCTTCAGAAATGCAATCGGTGGCGATAAGCAGATCTAACTCACCCTCATTAAAGTATTCTTCTGGTCGCTCCTTTGAAAGTGGCGAAAATGCGGACAGTATTGAACCAAAATCTTTCCGAAGCTCTTTACGAGTTGTTTGAATTCCACCCGAACCAGTGACAAGTGCAGTATCAATATCCATTTGTTTCTTTGCCCAGGGTGCTAGTTGATCATAGATGTATCGGGCTGTATCCGCGAAGGCGGTGAACACAATCATCTTCCTATTGTTCGGATTAATGGGACTTTGGGCTTTACTCTCAATCATCGCTTTCAGAGCTAAAAGTTTGGAGTCCCGTTCAGCAGCTACCTGTCTCGCAGCAGAAAGGAGACCTGCCAGTCGATTGCGGTCTTCGGCAAGATCCTGTTTCCAACGAATGATATCCACATCGTGCAAAAGCACTTTTACCTTGCGCCCCACCAGTAGGCTTTCGAAAGCAGGATCATCAATATCTACGTCCTCAATGTCAATCTCCTCTGTGTCCTCCTCGTGGTTTTCTATCCGCTCCAGTGTTGCCTCGACATCCCTGAGTTGGCGCTCTATCGTAAGAGCAAACGAGTGAACCGAACTTTCCATTCTTTTAAGGACATTTACTCTTAGAAGATGAATCAGACTCTCTTCTCTATCCACCTGGCGGAAGAACCCCGTACCCCCTTTGACTTCTGTGCTGTATTTCTTGTCGTACACTTCCTGCTTGTGTGGAAGCACATAGCGAAGAGGTGCGTAGGCGGACAGGTTCAGCTTTCTGATTTCAAGGTTTATGTCGGCGATAGGTGGAAATTCACCTGCTATGTCTACATCAGTTTTAATGTTTATGGGTTTTAGGCGATCTGGGAAGCGCCCTGTTTCAGCTATTCCGTAATACTTCTCAATATGCTTTCGTGATCTAGCTATTGTCAGAACATCTAGCAAAGTAAAATATTCAAACCCAAGCATCTCAATTAAACGCGAAGGGATTCGTTCGCTATCATCTAAATCAAGCCACCGATTGAATTGCCGTTGAGCTAAACGTGTTACACTGTCGATACTTCCAATTCCGTGATCGATAAGAGCGGTATCATCACCCTCAGTCACGAATGCAAGTTGATTGCGCAGATCTGCTAGTCGATTGTTAACGGGTGTTGCAGATAGCATGAGTACGCGTGTCTTCACACCCTCTTTGATGATTCTGCGCATGAGACGATCGTAACGCGTTTCACCGCCTTGACGAGGTGTACGCTTATTGCGGAAATTATGTGATTCATCGATCACAACTAGATCGTAATTCCCCCAATTGATGTGTGAAAGGTCTATATCGCCGGAATATCCAGTATCCCTTGACAAATCTGTATGATTGAGAACATCATAGTTAAAGCGATCCGAGGCCAGTATGTTGCGCTTGTCATTAGCCTTATACAGGGTCCAGTTGTCGCGTAGGCGCTTAGGACATAGAACAAGAACCCGGTCATTCCGTAATTCGTGGTACTTAATAATAGCCAAAGCCTCAAATGTCTTCCCCAGACCTACACTATCGGCTATGATGCAACCACCAAAACGATTGAGTTTATCTATAGCGCCTACTGCTCCGTCCCGCTGGAATTTGAAAAGCTTCTTCCAGACGACAGTATTGCGAATACCCGTCGCACTCTTAACAACCTGTTCTTCGTCTAGTTCATCGCCCTTATCGCGAAAGATGTAGTGCAAAATAGATGTGTATATAAGAAGAGGATTTTGATGCTCGGAGATCTCTTTCAAACTGTCGATTAAATCCTGATTACCGTCCGAATGTGTAGAGAGAGCATCCCATTGTGTGTCAAACCATTGGCTAAGCATCTCGGATTCTTCCGGAGTCTCAGATACTTGGATTAGTTTCATGGGATTACCAGGAACAAGACCCAGGCCATCAGTACTGAACTCTAATGAGCCGAGAAGCGCTTGGACGGGCTGACCACTTGAGCTACGAATTACGAAGGTACCCTGGGGGATGGGACTCATTGATCGGCGGATCTCTGCCTTGTTCACAATCCATTTCAGGAGCTGGTTAGCTAGCCATCTCGTTTGCAAGCGATTCCTATTTGGTCGGTCTGCTTCCGTTCCAAGAAGCTCCAGGTCAGGGCTATTCTTGGACAGTACTAGGCGACACCCCTCCAACTCCTGCACCTCTTGCTGTATTTCGTTAAACGCAAAGAGAGATATGGTTGGGGAAAGGATATCGAGATGATGGCCACTATGTATCAGTGGACGAATGATATTAATGACTCGATCTGAGCCTGTATTTTTAACTAGTTTCACTGGCTGGTTCCAACTTTTATTTGGTGAATTTGATTCTTTTCAGTATATATACTCAGCAAGGATTCCTCTCCAAACAAAAATGGTCCCCACGACCTTTCCAGATGAATCGTGGAAGTTAGAATTCACACAACACTATTCAAGCTAGGAAAAAGGGTGCTGGGCTCGAAACGATCAAAATGGAGCTAATCCGGAATACTAATAATCCCTACATGACAGCAATGATTTTAGCCCAGAATAGGTCGACTTTGAATCAGCTTGGGCAATTAGCGATGTATATATTTGATTATTATAGATTTATGATCGGAATACGGAGCCTTCATTTAACCATTATTCACTCCCAAATGAGCACCCAGTGCACAGGACAGATTTTAGACCACTGTAAAGTGCTGATTATCAAGCTATTACAGAATGGAACACGGGGATTAGTTATCCCCTTGTATGGCAAAAACCCCCAGCAAATGCCAGGGGTTTTCATGTATGTCCAACTTTTGTCAGGCTTACTTCAAGTATAACATCTTGATCGTCTTGGTATATGATCCTGCTCTGAGCCTAGTCAGATAAAGTCCTGTTGAGACTGGGTGACCATCATCGTTCATGCCATTCCAGATATGCTCATACCAACCTGCAACTTGGGCACCAGATTCAATCGTTCTCACCGTATTTCCACGTATATCGTAGATAATCATGGAGACCTCTGAATCCTCCGGTAATCCATATCGGAGTGTTGTACTCGGATTGAATGGATTCGGATAATTCTGGTCAAGGATAAACTCTGTCGGTAATGCCACTGTCTCAGCTATTGAAACGTACCCAACAGTAAACTTGAATGTCTCTGATTCAGTTGTGAGTGAGTCGGTATCTGTAGCTACCACTCTCCACCAGTACTCAGTATCAGTGGCTAGTGCCTCAGTCAGATCGAGAGCGACATCTACCTCCGTATTTGCATCGAACACTACATCCACGAAACTGGAGTCCGATGCTATCTGAATAGTATATGTAGCATAGTCCATAGGATCAGGATCAACTGACGGCACCCATTCAAATGAGGGCATATCAGATAAGCCTGCAACATCATCTTCAGGTGCAATTAATGCGAAGGCACCTGGAGCTTCAGGAACTAGATCTGTCCAGAAGGTTACTTCTTCTGAATGTGATATACCATCCGTTTGGTCCATGGCTATCACTTCCCAGAAGTATTGAGTGTTATCTTCCAGTTCACTGGTGACAAAGACCGCATTCGTGTCCGTTAGAACAGAGTCAAACTCAATACCATCTCCCCACCAGTGCATTTCATATGATACCACATCACCCGGATCAGCATCCATAGCTGGACTCCAGACCATTTCGGGAGTAAGGGTCAAGACCAAGACTGAATCAGGTGTTATCAGCTCGACCATGGATGGAGCATCATTCCCTTGATTAATAACAAAACTCTGGAAACCACCAACATTATACGTTTCGACATCTGACCAATCCTCTGCAAAAACTGCCCAGTAATAGGTCATGTTATCGTCTAGTTCCCATTCGAGGGTAATTGTGGTGTCCTCACCTGACCAGAGCGTATCCATGTCTTCAGGACTATTACCCAATATTAGGTGATAGCCAAAGCCATCATATAGATCAGGATCATCACTTGATTCCCATGTGAATGTTGGTGAAAGAACTGTCAACACTTCAGCATCAGTTGGAAGCAATAACTCAAACTCTGCAGGTGCTTCGTTCTCTGCATTGGTCCAAAAGGATGCGGTGTCAGAGAAGGTTACCCCACCAGAATCATCAATAGCTGATACTGCCCAATAGTAAGTCTGATTCTCAAGAAGATCCTCTGTTGGAGTGTAAGATGTACCTATGACTTCAACTGGAACTACTTCAGTTAGCATTGAATCTGTACTCAAGTAGAAATCATAGCCAGTGATTACATCTACTGTGTTGCCAGAACCGGATTGATCTGCTAATCGACCTTTTCCCTTGCTCCTCATCACGATAGTCTCATCATCAGGATCACTTGAGGCTTCCCACAAGAACTCAGGTTGAAGATTCGTGCCCATCTCATCCCATACAGGGTAGAGTAGCTCGAAGTACTCAGGTAGATCATTTGCTGTATTAACAGTAAAACTCTGGTAGCCACCATTGCTTTCGGTCTCAGAATCGTTTAAATCATGAGCGACTACTTTCCAATGGTAGGTAGTATTGTCTTCAAGATCATAGTCTAATTGGAAGGAAGTATCTATTCCTGGATAGAATGTTTCCCCACCAGGATCGGGTGTATCGAGATATAGGACATACCTCACAGTGTCAAGTGGATCAGGATCAACTGCAGGACTCCATGTGAAAAGCGGAGACTGGTTTATGATAGACTCGTCCAGGAGTGGTGACGTCAGATCAAAGGCTGCAGGATCATCGTTTTCAAAGTTGATCAGGAAGCTCTCGGGACCAGCAAGTTCACTGTATTCATAACCATCAAAAGCTTGCACGGTCCACCAGTGTTGTGAGTTATCGACTAGTGCAGTTATAACCTCCCACTCTGTTCCATCTGGATTGTGAGCCACCGCAATGGCTGAATCAAGTTGAATTGCCTGCGTAGCATCATATAATCTGAAATCATAATTGAGGATATCCTCCTCAGCATCAGAACTATTTGATATTTCGAGTAGGACATCACTCGTAGTTACCTCATCACCAATGAGTGATAACTGGGCAGGCATCGTAGGCTCTGTGTTCATACCAAACGCAAGGTCTTCCCACTCACTCCAGAACGTTCCGCTAGCTACTTTAGCCCGTAGATAGTATTTCACACCATCGAGCAATGCTCCTTCAGTATACTGAATAGATGTAGCATCACTTGCTACTTCTCCTGAGTCCCAAATGATATTGGTCTGAAATGTGGAATCCGTTGAGATCTGAAGATGGTAGTTTGTTTGGGTCTCGCCCATGCTATCGAAATAGTCGAATGTGACAAGTGGATCGTGCGTGACGAGATGATAGAGGTGTTCATCACCTGCTATATCTAGGTTTTGAACTTCCATGACCCTGGTAACACCTGTTACTTCATTTGAGTACCAGCTTTCGTTTCCATCAGTATCGTACACAGTAACTGCCAGGTAATATTCTGTACCGAGATTTAATCCTGATAAAGGATGAGATGTATTGATTCCTACATCAACACTGTATTCGTAGGGGAAACCACTTTCATCAGTATCATAGTAAAGCTTAAATCCCCCGAAGTCTCCCAAAGGACTGGGATCCCATTCGAGGTTGATGAAATCATTTCCTGTACCTACAATTATTAGACTATTGATTGATATTGGTGGTGCACTATTTGCCGGTGATGACAACCACGGGGAAACATCCACAATCACGTTAACGCTATCGCCCTGCCCATTTGGGTTTTGCGATGTGTGGTAGGGACCAGAGGAGTGACCCCAGTAATTGCTATTTGCCGTAACCCACTGCGCATTTTCATTTCTGACACTATATCCGTTATTATTTATGTTTGAATTACTGATTACAAGACCATTAAGTGTACCATGTGGAGAAAGATAAATACCGTGTGTATTTTGAGAAGTATTACCCCAAATGGTATTATTTGTAAAATTACCATCCAAAACATCTAAGTACGCTGCACCTCCATTATTTGCATAGTTACGAAGTATTGAAGTACTATCAAAGGTAACGGTAGATCCTTCCATATAAAATCCACCACCCTCCTCGTTGGCGACATTACTGATTATTTTTGAATTAGAGATGGTAACATTTCCAAGTCCATCATACAAGCCACCACCTAGACGTGCAGTATTATCATATATTTGAGCATTATTTATATCAGCTTGTACACCGTCACTTAAATAAATACCACCGCCTCTATTTGTAGAGGTATTACTCCTAATAGTGATATAAGAAGCATCCATACTACCATACATTACAGTTATACCGCCACCCGAGCTTCCGCTATTACCTTCAATTAGAGTATTATTACATACTAAACTATTGGAACGGGAATGTATACCAGCCCCATCACCTCCAATGTTTCCAGAAATAACTGATCCCTCAACTAGTATGTTGCCTCCATCTGCCGCTAGACCACCTCCCCTTTGATCAGCAAGATTCTCTATAATTTTAACATTCCGTACGACTAGAGAGCCGCCTTCCTTGTAAATAGCTCCACCTCTCCAGCTAGAATTTGTCGAGAAATGAGAATTCTCCATAATTGCTACGGATAAACCTGGTTCTATATATGCACCGCCACCATATGTTCCATAGCCCTCACATATATTGTTCATAATATGGTTATTTGCTATTTTGGGGCTCCCTTTTAAGTATAAGCCCCCTCCATTAATACTTGAACCATTCGTAATCTTAAACCCTTGAATCAGTGTAGTTGTATCAATGGTCACAGTTTGTGGATTCATGTAAATTACACTACTTATCCCACCACCATCAATAGTCGTATTACTCGAATCACCAGCACTGATCAGCTTGATTCCATTAGTCTCTGGCCAGATGATATTTTCGTAGTAGGTGCCTGGTTGGACTAATACAATGTCAGTGGAATCTGCAGCATTTAAACCAGCTTGAATCGTTGCATAATCATCTGGAATGTTGATTGTGACTGGCATGCGTTGGGGGGTGCCAAATGGGTTTTCATATGCACCCACATCGGGATTCGATCCTGAGGGGTATGGTCGAATATTCTCTAGAATATCAAAAGGGGGAATAGCGGCTTCGGGGTTACCCGAACCAATACATCGTGAATAATCCGACAAAATCAGGTCAGGGGAAAATGGTTGGGCGAATGATGGATCTTCGGAGATATTATTATAGGTATCGCAACTATCACCATTTGCATTGATCGTAACATTTATACCTATATATTCATTAACCTGCTCAAAATTTGTGCCATTACCAGATATACAACTTCCCTGCACATCTATCTGAGTTCCATTTATCCCAAAAAGGTCATTATTAGAAATAATCGAATTATATATATCAATGAAGCCAGGAAAAGTTTCAATGTCATTAAATATTCCAGATCCACCATTGGCATGTATTGTTGAGTGATAAATAGTAGTATGCGAATCAACTCCGAATGTACTATATACACCATAACTTTGGTTAAAAGCAATCACAACATTTCGAATTGTTGGCGTGTCAAGCCTTTTGCATTGAACTCCTGTCCCATTATGTGAAATAGTACCGTTTTGTACTTCTATGGTAGACACCCAGCAATAGACCCCGGAAAGCTGATTTCCACTAATAGTAAAATTGTCCATTGTACCACCACCCCACTTGCTAGAGATACCATTCTTTAGGTTGTTCCTGATGTGGACATTTGAAATGATGGGGTTAGAATATTCAGCTTTGATACCATCTCCATTATTATATTCTATATTTGCATCTCTAATGATTGGATTGGCATTTCCACATAATATTCCTGCAGATTCACTGCTTGAGCCTCTTATGGTTAATCCTGCTAATATTGAAGTAGTATCCTCATCATTAATAAAAGATACTGTTGCACCGTTGCTCCCACCATCTATTACTGTTTCTGTAATGATTGCTTCATTGCTATCGAAATGATACATGGATGTAATTAGTATTTGTTTTCCATTAAAGATAATATTTTCATTGTAAGTACCAGGCAATAACAGGAGGGTATCACCGTTTGATGCGGCCTCGATGGCAGATTGAATCTCAGAAAACATTGTAGGAATTTCAATTAATGTAACATGCTCATTTAATGTTACATGCGGTAAGGTAGTATCATTATACATGCTAACATCCGAAACCTGATAGGAGAAGTAATTATCCATTTCATACGAAATGTCGTATATGCCTGCATCAAAAGTTATGGAGAATGATCCAGTGTTATCTGTTTCAATCGTGGTCTCAATAATACTCGGCGCTGTTCTTACAAAAGTAATGGTAATCCCACTATGATCAGATTGATTATCAAGATAAGCATACCCATCTATGGTTACCTGACCTAGGGCAAAAGAGACTAATAGCATAGCTGCAATGATAATTTGAGTCGTGTTTTTCACGTTTGTACTCCCATATAGTTACTTAATTGAAACTTCAATTTGAGAATTGGTATCGTACCGTATCTGGATACTTGGGTTGAAGAAAACATTCATGTTTAGTACAGCACAATATATTAGAGTATTACATATATAAAAGTTCGTGACACTATTTATCATATATAAGAGTGATATCAATCATACCCTTATGATTTGGATTCGCTTAAAGTCCCAGAATATGATTGATCAATTGTAATTTACTGGTAATCTAAAAAAATACACTGCTCACCCAGTGCGCACGATAATCTACTTGCGCCCAAATGTAATATTTATGCACCAATTACACTTGTTGGTATTGAGACTTAAAATCCCTTGGTGAAAAGGCCGTAATATTAACTATCTACTTTCTGTTTGAGATCCCTCTGCACATATAATGCACACAGTAAAACATAAACATCCATAACACGCTGATACGCAGCCACTTACAGAACCAGACAAGCGGACTGAAAATCCCCGTGTCGGCGGTTCAATTCCGTCCCTGGCCACCACATAAATCCCTTGTAATTCTTAGACTTACGAGGGTTTTTTGTTTCTAGGGCATTTACGAGTTTTCTATCCAATATGGACAAAATGGGACATCCTGGGACACCAGATAGTGACGAAATGGTGACGAAAAAAAGCCGTTCTGGATATATTACCTTAGCCAGTAAGGGTTTGCGAAAAGAGGGCCAGGTATAGAGGTTTGGTCTAGGGAGTAGACGTAAAAAAAGCCCGGACGAATCCAGGCTTTTATCGGAATACAAGGCTGAACCTAAGTCCAGACCCCATTCAGTTTACTTGCTGCTCGATGTAGCTTTTCATTGTTGATCTTTATGTAATGATCGATAGTCACCTTTATATCCTGGTGACCCATCATCTTAGATACATCAAGGATATCAACTCCACTTTCAACGAGTCGGCTCCCATATGTACGACGAAGTGTATGCAGACCCGTTGCTTTAACCTTTGCGGCTTTTAAGTACCTCAGGTATTTTTTGTATAGATAGTCGTAATTGAAGTTGAATGGAAATTCCTTGTGTTCCTCAAACTTACGCCGATGGAGTATTTCAAATGCAACATCATCTAGCGGCACAATCCTTGGTACCCTCTTCTTCCCTATCAACGTGATTTCCCTACGCCTAAAATCTACATCATCCCAGGTGAATGGTCGTGATGGCAATATCTCACCACGCCTTGCCCCTGTATGCAGATACATCAAGAATAGATCTCTGTAGTCTGAGGAATCGACTTTGCTGAGGAACTCTTTTACCTCATCATCAGTCAGTATGATTATTTCCTTGGGTAGATAACGAGGAGCTTGAACAGCTGAGATCGGATTCTCCTGCAGATAATTATACCGGACCAACGTATTGAAGAAAGCCTTCAGGGTTCGGTGCTCTGTTGCAGCAGTAGCAGAGCTAATATCACACTCTTTCTGACGATATTCTAGATAATGCGTTAACTGCACTTTGTTAATCGCTCGTATTTTGATGTCTCCCAAGAAAACTTCCAGAGCATTGTATATGGAAGTTTCTCGACGAATTGTTTCTGGATCTTTCTGGTTGGCCATATATTTCTTATACTCTTTTACCATTTCGGTTAGAGTGAGATTAGGTTCGAGACTGGTTTCGAGACCTGCTTGAATTCGCATTTTCTTTACTTCAATCTCTTTGGAAAACCGCTGTGCCACCTTTTTATCTTTGAAGTTCTTTCTTCGACGAACACCGTTCAGCCCATACCAATCGACTGAATACCGTAAGCCTGATTTTACTTGAAAAGTTTTTACTGTAGCCATATCCAATCCTTTCTATATGCTTAGACGGTAGTCGTCCAATGACAATTCTTCTGTTATTAGTTGTTGTAGATCTGATTCTTTGAGCCGGATATTTTTACCAACACGGTAAACCTTGATTTGGTGAAGATGCAATAGCCGGCGCACTGTTTTCACAGAGACCTCAAGCAGACTGGCTGCTGATTTCAGGCTATACATCTGTTCCATGATTAGAATCCTTTAGTTATTTGATTTGGGCTGTACAAATTCCAGAACGGAATCGATACTTGGGTACTGTGCGGTAAACTCAACTGGTGCTGGATGGATATCCTCATCCTCAAACACAGCAACGAGTGGAGTGATGTTCTCTAACATTTTCCGACGAGGGATTTGAATCATATCTGGCGATTCATCGAGAACAGAAAATGGATCTGGAGAGATGATACTGAGAAGGATTTCGCCTTCTCTTTTGTTTTTGATTTGAAAATCGATTGAAGTTATTTCTGGAAAGAATGGGAGTAATTGAGCTGAAGAAAATGCTTCAAAATCTTCTTCCAATAAACCTGACAATGCTACTAAGCTTATATTCATAATAATATCCTTATTAGTTTTGGTTATTATTCTTATTCCAGAAAAAGGGGCACCCACCACGATGTTCTGTAGCAGGTGCCATTAACTTATTTGTTATGCTCTTTTACTCGACGAAGGACTTCATCGTAGTCTGATTTTGGGAAGGAAACTATTACTACTAGTAGTATTTTTCCGGAAAACTTGTTTTGCTGATTAGAATACACGAAGCCAAGATCATAATTCCAATTATCAAGACACCGAGAAGTAAGAATTTGTGAACGCTCTGAAAGTGAACACTCTTCATCTTGGTCTTCAACAGAATTGATAATGTCTAGTAGGTCTTCCACTCCGACAGATGATCGAAATGTTATAGCTATTCTATCATCTATGGTTGTGTGGAGTCAGACCAATTCGGTTCATTTGATCTAAATAAATAAGAGATACTTTGGGCGGCTAACAACCCGAAAAAGGAGCCAATAATGAGCCCAAAGTCAGAAGTAGAGAGACGAGTAAAA
>Ga0233448_1002370_pt1 | contig 13371 bp, 13 predicted proteins | sample SI_124_October20_2_FD_183015 | JGI IMG/M metagenome (GOLD analysis project Ga0233448, IMG submission 183015) | Seawater microbial communities from Saanich Inlet, British Columbia, Canada - SI_124_October2016_150_MG | ecosystem: Environmental > Aquatic > Marine > Inlet | place: Canada: British... | reverse complement strand
AACTTGTGCTGGAACTGTTAAAAAATGAACGGACGATTTCTGAAATAGCCAGTGATAATAATATCACCCCTCAAAACCTACAGGGTTGGAAAAAGATTTTCTTAGACAATGCCGTCATTGCCATGGAGCCGTCTAAAGCCATTAAAGAATACAAGGACGATTTGGCTAAATCTCAAGAAGAAAATGAGATGTTAGTGAAACTTGTGGGTAAAGTGACTATTGAAAAGGAATGGCTTGAAAAAAAGCTAAGAAGCTTGGCCTCATCTGACAAAAAAGACATGATTGAGCCCAAGCGTAACGATTTATCACTCCGCCTTCAATGCCAGTTATTAGGACTCAACAGGAGTAGTCTTTACTACCAGAAAAAAGAGAATGTAAAGCAGACTCAAATAAAAGAACGGATAACCGCTATTTTTGAGAAAGTGCCCATCTATGGTGCTGCTAAAGTGCATCAACAGCTAGTGCAAGACGGCATTAAGGTAAGTCGTAATACGGTTGCCAGCTACCGCAAAGAAATGAAGCTACATGCTGTGTTGGCTGTAAAACAAGTTAATACGACTCTCCCTATTAAATCACATAAAAAACACAGTTATAAATTACGAGGCTTAGACATCAACAAAGCAAACCAAGTCTGGAGTACTGACATTACCTACATCAAAGTAAAAGGCGGCATGGTCTATTTAGCCGCCATTATTGATTGGCATTCAAAAGCCGTACTCTCCCATAAAATATCCAACACCATGGATACAGCCCTTGTTATGGATGTACTGAATGATGCCTTAGCTCGCTATGGTAATCCCGAGATATTTAATACTGATCAAGGCAGCCAATATACCAGTGAATTACATACAGCACGTTTAAAAAAAGAAGGGATAATAATCTCAATGGATGGCAAGGGCAGAGCAACAGATAACATCTGCATAGAACGTTTTTGGCGAAGTGCAAAATGTGAATGTATTTACCTAAATGAATACGACTCCATCAGCGTATTAAAAGAAGATGTTAATGATTATATTGCCTTTTATAATCACAAACGGTTCCATCAAACGTTAAATTACAAAAAACCGATGGACGTATACAGCGATAGTATTTTATCAAGTAGCACGTTGAAAAATGCGGCTTAACGAAAAGAAATAAGGATCTGGAAATAGTGGTCTTGATCTTTTGGGGTGGTATACTATTACACATGTATCACGCCACGCTCCTTTTAGTAGAAGACCATCAAGATCTTGCCGAAGCAGTTGGCGCTTATCTAGAAAGCAGTGGCTTTACGATGGATTATGCTTATGATGGGCTTAGCGCGTTACACCTGGCAACGACACAAAACTATGACGCGATTATTCTGGACATTATGCTGCCAGGCATCAATGGTCTGGAGGTATGCGCCAAACTACGCCAGGATGCAAAGCTCGCAACACCGATTTTAATGCTGACTTCATGTGATCAACTAGAAGATAAATTACTAGGTTTTCAGCAAGGCGCTGATGACTATTTAGTTAAGCCGTTTGATATGCCGGAACTGGAAGCGCGACTTCACGCACTGGTCCGCCGTCAACGGGGCGAACTTGATGAGGCTATCTATCAAGTGCATGATTTACAGCTGGACACGCGAACCATGCAGATCATGCGTCAGGGAAAAATGATTCATTTATCACCCACTTGCTTGAGAATATTGCGTATACTCATGCGTGAGTCACCCAATCTGGTCAGCCGTGAGCAATTAGAAAAAGAGCTCTGGGGCGATTTAACGCCTGATAGCGATACTCTGCGCAGCCATATGTATAAATTACGCAAAGCAATCGATAAACCTTTTACCCAGGCTTTATTGGAAACTCATCAAGGGATAGGGTTTCGCCTGGTAGCACCGTAAATAAACAGTTGATTCTTTCGAGAGACTGCCATTAAGTTAAGCGTTTTTACATAGGAAGCGTATCAATCCACGAAAGATGCGCTTCGTGCCTCAGCACATCCTATAGTGCTGAATTAACTTAATGGCAACGAGATCTAAATATCCTTAAAAATTAATAGCCATAAGATCAGCATGAACAAATTGATAGCCTAGTATTTGCTTTACCTTATGATTGCTGACAATTTTGTAGGCGTTTTCCGAGTTCACCAAGAACTCTGGTGCGGGTTGGTTCAATAGTTTTCGGGTATATGTATAAAATTCACGTTTACTCGGGTGGCTATCTGCACACGCATTAAAGGTCTCACCCCATGCTGCCTGCTCAATAATCGCAAGAATAATACCCAGACAATCCTCTCGGTGAATCAAGTTGACCGGCGCGTCAGGCTGAGCAACGACTTTACCCGTCCGAAAAAAATTTCCTGGGTGCCGGTTACCACCAGTTAAACCACTGAGCCGCACAACGCTGCAAACAAAATCGATATTATCAAGAAATAATCGTTCTATCTGAAATAACACACTCTGGTCATTCTCTGCGCCTTCATCTTCAGTCACTACTTTCTGCAAATTTTTATAAACAGACGTTGAACTAACAAACAATACCTGCTTAACAGGCGATTGCTCAATTTGCTGGATAAGCTGAGCAAAACCAGTAAGGTTTTTACTGGTAATATTAATAATCAGACACTCTGATTGAAGAAAATCGCTAATATCAATTAAGTGATCAATATCCACACTATAAGCTTTTGCGTTGACACTTTGTAGTTCAGGGAAGCGTGCAGTGGATCGAGTTGATAGTTTGACTTGATACCTGTTTGCGATCAAACACTCTGCTAAAGGCAGTCCTAGCCAGCCGCTACCTAAAATACTAACAGTCTTAAGTTTATTCATTATTTGTCACTCCACTCTCACTAAAAAATAGACTCACACAGGTGCCTTCATTGGGTTTACTACGCACTTTTAAAGACCAGTCAAAACGCAGACACAGACGTTTTACAATCGCAAGCCCCAGACCGTGTCCCCGCGTATTACTATTGACACGATAAAAAGGCTCAAACACTTTTTTCAGTTGGGCTGAGGAAATACCCTCGCCAGTATCACTGATACTGACACTATGCGTATCAATAGTAATTACAATGAAGCCTTGTTCGGTGTAACTAAGGGCATTTTTTAAAATATTAGCCAATAATATACTGAGTACTTTTTCAGGTGCTTGCACCGATAACAAACACTGCTCTTGTACGATAATCTCTACTTGGGGCTTGTTCAAGGTGTGCTTAAATTGTTCTAGTAAGGTCGCGATTAAATCATTCATCACGATACTGTCCACAGGCAAAGGCGTAGAGTCTTGACGAGCTAGGAGCAATAAAGTTTCGATGAGGCTTTCCATATCGCGCACGGTACGATCAATTAACACGACTGATTTATGTTCATTCGCGTTGAAATCGCTACGTTTTTGCAATAAGGCTAAGGAACTTTTAATTACCGCTAAAGGTGTGCGCAACTCATGACTAGCATCACGGGTAAATTGACGTTCACGCTCAATAAATGCGGATAATTGCTCAGTAAAATGCGTTAAAGCATCGACTAAAACAAGTACCTCAACATTATTAGAGCTATGCAACTCTGTCAGATCTAATTCATTGAGTGCCTGCTCGTGGAAATTAAATTGGTCGACCAAACGCGCTAATTTAACAAAAGGTGATATCGCCTGTTGGGTTTGTTTATAGGCTAACCAGGCGAATAAATAAATCAACATTAAGACTAAGCTCAAGGGCACAATCCCAAAATAAAAGGACAGATTTGCGACCTGCTCTTCATCGAAGATCAGAAATAAACGCTCATTAGCAGAGTCCTCAACATAGACAATAGGCTTGCGCTGCTGCATGTTTACCCGTGTATAGCCAGGCTGAACACTACGCAATGCTTGCGGTACTTCAGTATAGTCAGCGCCGACGGCTAGATAGCCAGTCATGTTTAGGGTATTAGGCCGGGGTGTATCAGGGTCTTGTTTATACAAACGCCAATAATAAGCCGCTTCACCTTCCAGAGCAGATTGTAACAAGACATCTTCAACCACTTTTGCAGCCGCAAAAACACCCAATAAAGTAGCAGAACTGATCAACAGTATTTGCAATAAAAACACTTTAATCAGTTTATAATGCAGACCTTTTTTGCTCATAGGCTATGCATTTCTTTTGCTAAATAAATAATGCGCCACCAACCACTCATTGCCTTGCCGATAACCAAATAATTCAGCACAAGACATAAAGAAAATACGCCAACGCTGCAACCAGAGTTTGGCCTCTTGTTCACCATAACTGGTAGTAAATAAATCAATAATCGCTTGTTCATGCTGATCGGTGTTTTGCAGCCATGCTTCGGCGGTTTTTTGATAATGCGTACCCGATACATCCCATTGTGCGGTAATATCCAAATGTTGCTGAAAGTGCAGTAAAGTATCACGCCCGGGCATTAGACCACCGGTAAAAAAGTAGCGCCCCATCCAGTTATCATCACCTTCAGTTTCAAAGGGGTAAGCAAGGTAACGATGACAAAATATATGCACAAATAGTTTACCATCCTGCTTTAGCCAATTAGCAATATGACTTAATAAGTATTCATAATTACGCATATGTTCGAACATTTCTACCGAGACAATACGATCAAATTGTTGCTTTAATTCCAATTGATTGACATCACAAGTGATGATTTCAATATTATCCAGGCCACGATCTGCGGCTTGCTGTAAAATATATTTGCGCTGTGAATTTGAGTTAGATACCCCGGTAATGCGGCTATTAGGTAGTTGTTTCGCCATAAATAAAGTGAGTGAGCCCCAGCCACAACCTAATTCAAGAATATTCTGCCCATCTTTTAGTTCAGCTCTTTGTACATAGAGCTGCAACATGTGAGCTTCCGCCTGATCCAGATTTTGCGTCTCTTTATCCCAGTAGCAGGACGAATATTTCAAATGTTCGCCTAGTGACAAACGAAAGAAATCAGCGGGTACTTCATAATGCTGTTGATTAGCAGCATCGGTTTCAATCGCAATCGGGCTTTGGCGTAATTCATCTAACAATTGATCATAGCGTTGACTCTGTAATTCTACATCATCCGCATATTCATCCCGCAAACGTACTTTGAGTAAGTGACGTATGCCTAAACGAATCAGATAGTCAGGTAAGCGTCTCTGTTCAGCTAAATCAATCAGTTGCATGATAATTCCCGTTATTTTTTTTAGTTAATGAAGGTGTCGGCCACCAAAGAAAAAATGCTGACGTGCATTGTTGATACTGACGATAATCATCACCGCGACTCAATAAAGCCTGACGTTCGGTATAAGGTATGCCAGTAAAAAAATATAGAAAGGCAAACATCACCACAGGTGCCAACCAGAGCAGCCATTGGTACTCTCCGCCCCAGCCCATTAGCGGATAAGCAAACCAGTGTAACCATTCAAAAAAGTAATTAGGGTGCCGTGAATAACGCCACCATCCTTGACGACAGGTTTTGCCATTGTTTTCTGGCTGACGCCTAAACTCCGCCAGTTGTTGATCGGCTGTAGTTTCCCCCAAAAATGCAAATACAGCCAGTAATATAGCGCTGATAAGCAAAAAATTATTTGGCGCGGTATTCTGTGCAACCGCCCAAAAAGGCAGCGTTAACAAGAAGATAAACCCGGCCTGTAACTGAAAAAACAGCCAAAAACCCAAGCCACTGTTTCTGCCCATCGCATTGCGCATGGTCTGATAACGCCCATCTTCCTGCTCACTTTTAAAGCGTTGCAACAAATGCCAGCCTAAACGCAAAAACCAGATAAAGCTTAATCCCGCTAAAGTCCACTGCAAAACCAGCGGCGCAGCGCCTGTAAAGGCATAAATGGGCCCCGTAAGCATCATGCCAAAAGCCCAGACCACATCGACAATACCTGCATTTTTATGTTGTCGTTGCCAGAGCCATGCAATAAACATAGCTGCGCTACTTATAATTAAAATAACCATTAATTCTGACATTAATCCTCCTTTAATATTTAGCTATCTACACAGACCTTAAGGAATCAGTAGTAATAATACCCGAAACTACACTCTATAGGATGTGCTGAGGCACGAAGCGCATCAATCACACAAGATGCGCTTCGTGCCTCAGTAGATCGTATATCTGTTACCTTTGCCTGCTCAATCCTTCACAGCAAGAGAAGGCTCTTAACCTTCCCGTGTTAATTTATTCAAATCACCGCGCAAAGCTTTTGCTAAGCATAATAATAGAGGTACAGCAATCGCCCAACTTATGGCAATAAAAAACAAACACAGGTAACAATTACCCGTTATTTGCACTGCGCCTAAACGCTGCGCACCTAAATATGACAATGGGCTGGCAATTGCCGAGAAAGCTCCCGCTAATAATAATTTATTTTGTAACCAGGCTAATGAATGATTGAACGTTAAGGCCAGGCCCATCCAAAGCAATAAGATCCACACCGGCGCTATCCAGGGCAGAGGGCCAGGGCTAGCAAATTTGATCCAGCCCATACCAATCCAAGTGCTATCCAGTATAAAGCCCAATAATAAAGCGACTAATATTAATGCAACATCACCTCTTACACGCTGCGCTGGTAATAGTTGCCAGAGCATAAAGACTACCAGCACAACAACAGCTGGCCAAACCACTCCGGCAGTTGCGCCGATAACCGCAGCAAACCACAAGGCTTGCATGCCTAAAAAATTAATCAAATACTTATGTTTCATCATTTTATAACCATTGCGCCCGACGGTTTTGTGGTTTGGCAAACAAGACTTGTACACTGGATGTTGATTTCTCCAAAAAACCGCCTTCGCAGTAACACAGGTAAAACACCCACATACGGATAAATTCTTCACTAAAACCTTGGAGTCTGATCTCATCCAGTTTTTTTGTGAATCTTTGCCGCCAATGATTTAGGGTGAGCGCATAACTTTCCCCTTGGTCTTCCAGGCTAATCAAACGCAAATCGCTTTGCTTCGCACTGCTGTTGACAATGGCGCTAACCGAAGGAATAAAACTTCCTGGAAAAATATAACGCTGAATAAAATCAACATTCTTTAGAGCTTGCTGATAACGCTGGTCTTCTATAGTAATCGCCTGAATCAAAGCCAGACCATCGGCTTTCAATAAACTCGCACACTTGGCTAAATAAGTATCGAGGAATTGATGACCGACCGCTTCGATCATTTCTATGGAGACCAGTTTGTCATATTGGCCTTGCAGGTCGCGATAATCTTGCATAACAACTGTTACCTTATCCGCCACTCCCTCTCTGAGCATACGTTGTTCTGCAGCATTAAACTGCTCAGCGGAGATGGTTGTTGTGGTGATTTTACAACCGAAATTTTTAGCCGCATAAGCCGCAAAACCGCCCCAGCCTGTTCCTATTTCTATGAGATGATCAGTGGTTTTTAAATCCAGCTTTTGGCAAATGCGCTCTAACTTCGCCTCTGAAGCTTCTTCTAAACTCATATCAGGCAAGTAATAAGTTCCCGATGAATACATTCCGTGTTTATCCAGAAATAAAGCAAAAAAATCATTGCCTAAATCATAATGCGCGGCGATATTTCTGCGGCTACCTTCGGCGGTATTCTGATTACGCCGATGCCAGAAAGTCAGTAATTTATTTGCTAGTGACGCCAAACCACCTTCCATACTATACTAGTAAATCACGGTTACGCACCATAATCTGAATCACTTTAGTGAGATCATCTGCTTCCCAAAGCTTATCCATATAAGCCTCAGCAGCTCCGATAGAACCGCCCAATGCCAGTTTACGATAAAAGCTTAAATCAGCAACAATAATTTCTGCATGCAAATCTTCATCACTACCAGACCCTAATTCATAATACCCGAGGGGATCAGTAATACTGATCTGCGCTTGCTCAATATTGGCTAATTTATCCAATAGTGAACGGCGTAAAAATAAATCCAGACGACTAGATTGGGGGGTTAAACTTTCTACGGAGGCATTCATAATAATTTCCTTAGACTGTAATTAATTAGAAGGGTGGTCATACACAGGGACACCTTTTAACCATAGCCGTATGGCTTGCCAGTGGATACCGAAGACGACAGCCATTGTCATCAACGGATAACGCAAGGGTATGTTACGCATGGTATTGCTATTCATCGCCACAGTTTGTAATTGCAATGTGGCATCAAAACAGCATTGTTGATCTTGCTTTAAATTAATATGCACAGTGATCTCTTCGGGGCTTAATTTAAAATGCCAAAAATAGTCTAAATTCATTGGCATAAACGGCGATACATGAAATTGCTTATCAAACATAAACGCATATTTACCCTTTTTATTGGCTTCCTGCTGGCAGTCTAAAACATAACAATGACGTTCTTTCCAGGGAGTATTGGTAATTTCAGCCAAAATATAAGCCGGATATTCAGCTCCATCAGGGTAGCAAAAATAAAAGCTCACCGAATTAAAGCCAAAGCCCAGGTAACGTAAGTTGGTTAATAAACAAATACGTCCAGAAAAGTCCTTACCCGTGGCTTGTCTAATTTTTTCTTGTACTGCCGATTGTATGCTTTGTCCAGCACTACCCAGATAATCCCGCCGATAAAAGCTCAGCCAGTTAAAACGCTCTTTTGACCACCAGCGGCTTTGTGCAAAGACTTGATCTAACTCAGTCAAATCCAGCCAATTCATAAACACCGGATAGAAAAACTGATGTTTTTTAGGCGTAAAGCGGCGATGCCGAACAGTGCCTATAGCTAAATGACTGTTTAACTTAGTCATGACGCGCTAATAAACTCTCGACTACTATGCGCGCACTTTTCGCACCGTCTTCATGGAAGCCCCAGCCCCAATAAGCTCCCGCATAATACGTTCGGTTTTGGCCATTAATGTCGGCATGTCGTTTTTGCGCAACTAAAGTCTCTGGTGTGTATACAGGGTGATGATAATGACGTTTAACCAGTATTTTTTCTGGATCAATTTTATCCGTGCAATTTAAGCTTACAATTAATGGTTCGGGGCAACTAATATTCTGCAGTAAATTCATATAATAACTGACCGTACAATGATGCTGTTCCTGATCTAGTTTCAAAGCGTTCCAGCTTGCCCATGCTTTCGGGTGTTTAGGCATAAGATTACTGTCAGTATGCAATGCAACTTCATTATCTTGATAAGCAATTGCACCCAGCACATCAGTTTCATCGGTACTCGGATCTGCGAGTAAAGCCAGGGCCTGATCACTGTGACAGGCTAAAATCAGCTGATCATAAATCTTATGGTCTTTTGCTGTGCAAATACTAACGCCATGTTCACTGCGATTAATAATTTCGACAGGCGTATTTAAAAGAATTTCACCGTTAAATTGCTGTTCAAAGGCTTTTAAGTAAGTATCGGAGCCACCTTCAATTGTGCGCCATTCAGGTCGACGATCCACTTGCAACATTTGGTGATTATCCAAAAAAGCGACCAGATATCGTACTGGAAACTGTTGTAAAACATGCGCAGGACCAGACCATAAGGCACAGGCCATCGGCAAAATATGATCATCGATAAAAGTCTGGCTATAATTATTTTGAGTTAAATACTCGCCAATGGTTTGCTGGTTATCTTCACTTTGCAACAGCGCGGGAGCCTCTTTATAAAAACGCAGAATATCCCAGACCATGCGATAAAAACGCGGACGCAATAAATTTCGCCGTTGACAAAATAATTTATCCACGGTAGTCGCGTTATATTCCAGACCACTGATACTATCACTGACACTAAAGGTCATATCGGTTGCCTGTGAGGCGACACCCAATTGCTTAATAAAGTCGCAAAAAAACCGATAATGATGTTCATTAAAAACAATAAACCCAGTATCCACTGCATAACTTTGATTATTCAGCATTAAGTGCTGCGTATCGGTATGCCCTCCCAAATAAGCATTCGCCTCATAAAGTGTTACCTGATGCTTTTGACTCAGGTAATGGGCAGCATACACACCTGATATACCGCTACCTACAATCGCGATTTTCAAGCTAAATCCTTTGTCAATCGTTTGACTAATAAACGCTGAGGTGGCACTTCCTTTAAATCCCAGACCAAACCTGTTAGTGCCATTAAACGTAATAAATAATAACTGATATCAATTTCCCACCAATAAAATCCTTGTCTCGCAGATACGGGGTAGTGATGATGGTTGTTATGCCAGCCTTCACCTAAAGAAATTAAAGCTAGCACTGCATTGTTACGACTGTCATCACCCGTATCAAAGCGGCGACTACCTATAATATGTCCTACAGAATTAACCATAACAGTGCAATGAATCAACACAATCGTAGAAACAATATAGCCCCAGATAAACAACTGCCAACCATTGGTATTAAACTCTGGATAATAAACACTTAACCACTCACCCAAACCCCACAAAGCAGTACCATAAACAATAGGGACCAAGATATCAAAACGATCTAACCATAATAATTCAGGAAATTTTTGAAAATCACGTACCAAATGAGATTTGGTTTGAAAATGCTTTCCACAGAGAAACCAGCCTAAATGACTCCAGAAAAAACCATGCCGGGGACTATGCACATCTTTTTCGGCATCAGCATAACGGTGATGATGGCGGTGATTTGCAGCCCACCAAATGGGGCCACGTTGCGTCGCTGCTGCACCTATCAATGCAAAGATGAACTGGCAAGCGCGGCTGGTTTTAAAGGCTCTATGAGAAAAATAACGATGATAAAAAGCTGTGATTGCAAACATGCGCACCAAGAAAGAGAACAAAGCCACCCATAAAGCAAAGGGACTCCAGCCAACCACAAAGATGAGTAGGCAGGCTAAGTGCATTAAGATCAACGGAAAAACACGTAGCCAGTCAATCGCTTCTTCATTTTCAATGTCACCGGGGGCATTGCTATTGTCAAACCATAGCAAAAAAGTACTTATTTTAGATTGATGAGTCTTTTTCGTTTTCATATTTTACATGCCTAACTCTGCTTTTCATCTTAGTGCTAAAGGTTAGAGTAGTGCGCGTGAACATCGCGTGAACGCGACATAAAAAAACGTTCACACGATGGTCACATGAGTTATTCAATAATTGTACTAAATTAATATTAGCGAGGAAAGATTGTGCGAATTTTACCCATACTATTTATATTGCTCAGTGCTTGTAGCGGAAACAGCCTAGACTCGCAAGCGCAATATCTGGATTTAATTAACACACCACAGGTACTTCAAATGGATAGTCGAATAGAAAATTTTGCTAATCTTTATAATGATTTAGATCATATTAATGTTCAGGCAGCCACAGAAAAAACCTACGCAGACACCTTTTTTTTTAATGACACCTTAGTCACTATTGATAATCGCAAAGAATTAATTGCTTATCTTGAGCAAACCCAGCAAGAAGTTGAAGTGATGAGTTTGGAGGTCGTTAACGTACTGGAAAAGGGGCAAGATATTTTTGTGCACTGGAAAATGCACACGCAATTTAGCATTTTGGGCAAACGCAGTAAGGTCGACTCACTGGGAATTAGCCATCTGCGTTTTGATGATCAAGGGAAAATCATACTGCATCAAGATTATTGGGACAGTACCAATGGATTATTTCAACATATTCCTATTATCGGAGGACTTATATTATGGGTAAAAAATCGCTTACATTAATCTTTAGTGGTTTACTGTTTGGCTTAAGTCATCAAGTCGTTAGTGCCGGCGAGTCGCTATTACCAATGCGCTTAAGCATTAACAATACTACATTAACACGTTGTAATCGGGCAGAACTAAAAGCATTTAAAATTATTCATGTCGGTTCAGCAGCTTTATATTTAAGCGCTTGTAGTCAGCTGCCAGAGATTTTCAATCTGTCTCCGAAAAGATTACGCTTTGTTTATGAGCGCTCAATTCCAGCGAATGCTTTTCAGGAAGCTGCAGTTGAATATCTTAAATTAAACTTAGGCTCGCGCTATGATGATTGGCAAGAGACCATAGAAACATTCAACCAAGCTTATAAAAGTGTAAAAGACGGTGATTATTATGACTTAAAATTTCACCCTAAAGAAGGTTTAATTCTAGCGTTAAATAACACTGATTTAGCCACCATAACGGATCCGGAGATTGGCTTAGCCTATCTAAATATCTGGTTTGGCAAAGAGGCTTTTTCAGGTAATTTAAAAGCATCATTGCTCAAAACTGAGCGTTTATAACACTACCTCATTACCCATAACTCTCAGCCAGCTTCAAACTCGCTCGTCATTCCTGCATGTTGTTAGTAGGAATCTAAGAGGTCTAAGCAATAGATTCCCGATTGAAGACTTCGGGAATGACGATGTTGGTTTTTTGCATAATGGCTGAGCCTTGCACGTAATCAGGTAACACTATGAGAATATTATGCACATACTGATCACTGGCGGCACCGGCTTTATTGGTCGCGCCTTAATTAAATCCCTGTTAACTCAGGACCATAAAATCACTGTTCTGAGCCGAGATTCTGAAAAAGTATCTGGTTTATTTACCGAGAGCGTCACGCCACTCAAAGATTTACAGGCTTTAGCAACAGATGATCACTTCGATGTTATCATCAACTTAGCGGGCGCACCGATTTTCGACCAACGCTGGACGACAGAGCGTAAACAAATAATTCGTGATAGTCGTATACGATTAACCGAGCAATTGATTCAAGCGATTGCCACTATGCAGCAAAAGCCAGCGCTATTAATTAGTGGTTCAGCGATTGGTTATTATGGTGATCAAGGCGACAGCGAACTGACTGAACAAAGTGACAGCCAGCCAGATTTTTCTCAGCAACTGTGTGCCGATTGGGAACAAGCCGCTTTGACTGCAGAACAATACGGTGTGCGCGTTTGTTTAATGCGTACCGGTTTAGTTTTGGGTGCAAACGGCGGTATTTTGCAGCGCATGTTACTCCCGTTTAAACTAGGATTAGGTGGCCAACTGGGTAGTGGGCAGCAGTGGATGTCATGGATTCATTTAAGCGACTGGATTGCCATTGCCGAAACCATGATCAATGATAAAAGCATGAGCGGTGCCTATAATGCTACTTCGATTAGGCCTGTGATAAACCAGGAATTTAGCAAAACACTCGGCAAAAGTTTATCTCGCCCCGCTTGTTTGCCGCTACCTGCTTTTATCTTGAAAAGCTTATTAGGCGAAATGTCAGAACTAGTGCTAGGTAGCCAGAAAGTTCTGCCGCAGCGATTAACCGAACAAGGCTTTGAATTTCAATTTAGCGATTTGCAGCATGCGTTAACGGATATAGTGAAGTCATAACGTCGTCTTTTTTTTAAAGGACACAAAGTTTTTTTACTGATTAATATTGGGGAACTATAGATTTCACCTTGCATTTGGAGTATAAAAAATTTGTATCCGGTATAAATTACAGGGAAAGCCTAATTTTTTAGATAAACAGCTAAAAATAACTAAAAAAGTTCTTGACAGGTTTTTTGTGTAAAAAAGGCAT
>Ga0233448_1002356_pt1 | contig 13449 bp, 7 predicted proteins | sample SI_124_October20_2_FD_183015 | JGI IMG/M metagenome (GOLD analysis project Ga0233448, IMG submission 183015) | Seawater microbial communities from Saanich Inlet, British Columbia, Canada - SI_124_October2016_150_MG | ecosystem: Environmental > Aquatic > Marine > Inlet | place: Canada: British... | reverse complement strand
GGGACGATGTCGCCATAGTCCGCCTTGAGGGCGGCGACGCGGGCGATGTCGCTGCCCGCCTCGCCGACCGGATCGACGCAGCCGAGCACGACGTCGTCGACGAGGCTGGTGTCGAGCCCGTTGCGGGCCTTGATGGCGCGCAGCGTCGTGGTGGCGAGCTCGAGAGCGGTCACCTCGTGGAGGGCCCCGTCGGACTTGCCCTTGCCGCGCGGCGTGCGCACGTGGTCGTAAATAAATGCCTCTGGCATGACGCCCTCCTGGGAATTTTGTTTGAAGAAGTGTGACCGGAAGCTCGCGCCGAACACCGGCGCGAGACAAATTCGAACTCAGAACGCCTCGCCCGGCAGTTCCATCATGGTGTCGGCACCGGCCTGGATGCGCGACAGGCGCAGCGAGGTTTCCGGCAGCATCCGTTCCATGAAGAACTTGCCCGTCACCAGCTTGGCCTTCAGGTAAGGCTGCTCGCCGGATTCCGCCAGCTTGTCTTGCGCGACTTTCGCCATGCGCGCCCACATGTAGCCCAGCGTCACCAGACCGAAGAGATGCAGGTAGTCGGTGGATGCCGCGCCCGCATTGTCGGGCTTCGCCATCGCGTTCTGCATCAGCCACATGGTGGCCTGCTGCAGATGCTGAACCGACGCGGTGAGCGGCGCGAGGTACGGCTTCATCGCCTCGTTCGCACCGTTCTCCTTCGCAAAGGCCGTAACCTCGTTGAAGAACGCGGTGATGGCGCGGCCGCCGTCGCGGCCGAGTTTGCGGCCGACGAGATCGAGCGCCTGAATGCCGTTGGCGCCTTCATAGATCATGGCAATGCGCGCATCGCGCACGAACTGCTCGACGCCGGTTTCGACGATGTAGCCATGACCACCGAACATCTGTTGCGCGGAAACGGCATTGGCGAAGCCCTGATCCGTCAGCATGGCTTTGATGACCGGGGTCAGCAGGCCCATGTGATCGTCAGCGGCCTGACGCTCCTTCTGATCGTCGGAACGATGGGCGAGGTCGCTCTTCAGCGAGGTCCACACCACCAGCGCTCGCGCCGCTTCGTTGAAGGCGCGGATCGACATCAGCGTGCGGCGCACGTCGGGGTGTACGATGATCGGGTCGGCAGGCTTGTCCTTGGCCTGTGGTCCGGTCAATGCGCGGCCCTGCAGGCGATCCCGGGCATAGGCGGCGGCGTTCTGATAGGCGACCTCGGATTGCGACAATCCCTGCACACCAACGCCGAGGCGAGCCTCGTTCATCATGACGAACATCGCCGCCATGCCCTTGTTCTCTTCGCCGACCAGCGTGCCGACAGCGTTGTCGAAGTTCAGGACGCAGGTCGAATTGCCGTGGATGCCCATCTTCTCCTCGATCGAGCCGCACGACACGCCGTTCGGCGCGCCGAGCGATCCGTCGGCATTGATCGTCTTCTTCGGGACCACGAACAGAGAGACGCCCTTGATGCCGGCAGGCGCGCCTTCGATGCGCGCCAGCACCAGGTGCACGATATTCTCGGTGGGATCCTGCTCGCCGCCCGAGATGAAGATCTTGGTGCCGGTGATCTTGTATGTGCCGTCGGCCTGCTTCACCGCTTTGGTGCGCATCAGGCCGAGATCCGTGCCGCATTGCGGCTCGGTGAGATTCATGGTGCCGGCCCACTGGCCCGCGACCATCTTCGGCACGAAGGTCTTCTTCTGTTCGGGCGAGCCGTGAACCAGCAGCGCCGCCATCGCGCCCTGCGTCAGGCCCGGATACATCGAGAAGGCCATGTTGGCCGACATCATGAATTCGTTGACCGTCTGCGACAGTGAGACCGGCAAGCCCTGCCCGCCGAACTCGGCCGGCGCCGACAGACCGAGCCAGCCGCCGTCGGCGAGCTGCTTGAACGCGTCCTTGAAACCCTTCGGCGTCGAAACGCGCCCATCGTCGTGACGGGTGCAGCCTTCGAGATCGCCTGAATGATTGAGCGGCTGCAGCACCTGTTCGCTGAACTTGGCGGCTTCATCGATGATCGCGGAGCGAACATCGGCCGACGCATCGCTGAACCCCGGAAGGTTGTTGTACCGGTCGATCTGGAAAACGTCGTTGAGGAGAAAACTCACATCTTCCACGGGCGCTCGATAGGTCGGCATCAACGTTCCTCCTGGGTGAAAAGCGGCCCTTCCATAGGCATTTTTTTGCAGTGCGGCAATATCGGCCGGAACTCTATCCCAATTGCGGGGCGATAAGGAGAACGTGCGGCATCATGACTGATCCGCGCGTCGGCCGGTGTGGCCCGGTTCACAGAAAAACGGCATGCCAAATTTGCATGCCCCACGGGTAACTTTTCGGCCCCGGAGAGGGTCTCATTAACCCGGTATTTACCGTAACGCGAAAAAGTCAGGACTGGAAACAGACGTCCCACGTCGAAATTTGATTGTCTCTTCAAGGGGACGCGGGGCCTGAAGCGCTCTGGCAGGAGCCAGCGCCGACACCGGACCAAGGCATGACAGCGCGCGTATCGTGGAGTGTTGACGGAATCGAGCCATCGGTCCGCGAAAGGGCCGAAGCTTCCGCGCGCCGCGCCGGTATGTCCTTGGGAGAGTGGCTGAATTCCGCGATCGGGAGCCCCAATCCCGGGTCCCGGGAAGCCCAGGATGTCGCTGAAATCCACAAGCGCCTCGACTCCATCGCACGGCAGGTTGAACACATGTCGCATGCGCCGGGAGCCCCCAAGGGCGATCCCGCAGTCGCACGGCAGTTGAACGACGCCATTTCTCGCCTCGACGCCCGGCTGTCGCAGCTTTCGGATACCCCGCCGCCTCAAGGCGCGCCTTACCGCGCAGCACCGGGTCCCCGCATGGCTCCCGCGACCTCGCCCGTCATGTCGCCGATGGATTTCTCGATCGCCGAAATTGTTGCGCGACAGGGCGAACTCGACGGCGCGCCGCGTGTCATGCCGCAGTCCGCGACACGGATGCCGCCGCCGTCGTTCGTGAATCATGCGCCGCCGATTCAGCCGCAGGCCGATTTCTCCGGCCTCGAGCAGCAGCTGTCCCACATTACCAGCCAGATCGAGACGCTGCGCCGCCCCGACGGCATCGAACAGTCGATTGCCGCGTTCCGCGGCGAGCTTGCCGAGATCCGTCAGGCCATCACAGAGGCGCTGCCGCGCCGCGCGATCGAATCCCTAGAAGGTGAAATCCGCTCGCTGGGACGGCGGATTGACGAGACCCGCTCCAGCGGAATCGATAGCACCGCTTTATCCGGTATCGAACGCGCCCTGTCGGACATCTACAGCGAGCTCCGTACGCTGAAGCCCGCCGAGCAACTCGCGGGCTTCGACGACGCGATCCACAATCTCGGCGGCAAGATCGACACAATCGTGCGCTCCAGCCACGATCCCGCGACCGTCCGTCAGCTTGAAGACGCCATTGCCGCGCTCAAGGTGATCGTGTCGAACGTCGCATCGAATGATGCGCTGAACGAACTCGCAGGACATGTACAGTCATTGTCGGCCAAGGTCGATCAGCTGACGCATGCGAGCGGCAACGGCGACATCCTCTCGGCGCTGGAACAGCGCATTGCCGTGCTGACCACCGCGCTCGAACAGCGCGACCGTCCGCCAGCGGGCGACACGGTCTATTTCGACAACGCGGTGCGCACGATTTCGGACCGGCTCGATCACCTTCAGGTCGGCAACGACAGCTCGGCGTCCCTGAGCCACGTCGAGCAGCGTGTCCATCATCTGCTCGAGCGGCTGGAAATGTCGGAACCGCGCGGGGGAAATCTCGCACGGGTCGAGGAAGGCCTCTCCGATATTCTGCGTCATCTCGAAAGCCAGCGCATGAACAGCGCAGGCGCCGATCAGGGATTGCGCGCCGCCGCGCCGATGGACGGCGATCTGATCGACACCATCAAGCGCGAACTCTCCGACATCCGCTTCAGCCAGTCGGAGACCAATCGTCATACGCAGGATTCGCTCGAGGCCGTTCACAACACGCTCGGTCATGTGGTCGATCGCCTGGCGCAGATCGAGGGCGACTTGCGCAACGCACGCTCGGCTTCCGCCCCCCGCGAGATTCCGCCCGCGCCGGCGATGCCCGAGCCGCGCGAGAGAGAGACCTATGCGCCGGAACCGTCGCGTCAGCCGACGTCCTTTGCGCCGGTACCACGCCCCGAAATGCCGAATCCTGCTGCGGCGCAGGCTCCGATCGCACGCGCGCCCGTCGTGCAGGCACCCGTCGCGCCGCCTCTCGTGCGGGCTCCCGCGATCGCGCCGTCCTATGATGCAAACGAAATTGCGACGCCGCCGGCCGCGTCAGTGCGCCCGCCTCCGTCGCCGCGCAGTCCAATCGATCCCAGCCTGCCGCCGGATCATCCCCTTGAGCCGGGCACCCGCGTGCAAACGGCGAGAAGCGGATCCAGCCCGTCCGAGCGTATCGCCGCGTCGGAAGTGGTGCTGAACGAGATTTCAGCAGGGAAGCAGGAGCCTGTCAGCTCGACCAATTTCATCCAGGCCGCGCGCCGCGCCGCGCAGGCCGCCGCTGCTGCGCCGCCCGCATCGTCGGGTCCAAAGCCGAACCGCGTCACCGCACTCAACGACGCCGCACGCAACGCAGCCAAGGCTGCGGCTGTCGGCGACTCCGGCATTTCGTCGAAGATTCGCGCGCTGCTGGTCGGCGCGAGCGTGGTTGTGATCGTGCTTGGCACGGTCAAGATGGGCATGAACCTGCTCAGCGGCCGCGACGATGCAAACTCATCGCTTCCGGCGGAATCCAGCGTCACAAAACCGGCACCGCCGCCTGCGCCCGAGAACGGGCCGCGCTCCGATGTGATGCCATCGATGCCGTCGATGACTTCCCCGACGCTGCTCACACGTCAGTCGATGAGCGCGTCGCCGCAAATCATTTCCGTTCCTGCCATGTCCGCGATCCCTGCTGCTGCACCGGCTGAACCGGTCGTTGCGCCTGCAGCCGCGCCTGTTGCACCCGACGTCACCGGTTCGATCGTCACGCCGCAAGACCGGATATCCGTGACGATTCCCCCGGTGGCAAAGGACAAGGCGAAGATCAAGCTGACACCCGTGGCAGACAAGCTGCCTGAGACTATTGGCACCGCCGCGCTTCGCACCGCTGCCAACAAGGGCGACGCCGGTGCGGCTTTTGAGATCGGCGTCCGCTACGCCGAAGGCAAGGGCGTCGCACAGGACTACACAACGGCGGCGACCTGGTATGAGCGCGCCGCACAGGGCGGCATTGTCCCGGCGACGTTCCGGCTCGGAACGCTTCACGAAAAAGGACTTGGCGTCAAAAAGGATGCCGCCGCTGCGCGCGGCTATTACCTGCAGGCGGCCGAGAAGGGCAGCGCCAAGGCCATGCACAATCTCGCCGTGCTGGATGCCGACGGCGGCGGTGCCGGCCCGAATTACAAGAGCGCGTCGCAGTGGTTCCGCAAGGCAGCCGAACGCGGCGTCGCCGACAGCCAGTTTAATCTCGGAATTCTCTACGCCCGCGGTATCGGGGTGGAACAGAACCTTGCCGAGTCCTTCAAGTGGTTCAGCCTCGCGGCCGCCCAGGGCGACGCGGATTCCGGCCGAAAGCGCGACGATATCGCCAAGCGCCTCGACCCTCAGTCGCTCGCCGCGGCGAAACTCGCAACCCAGACCTTCGTGCCTGAAACCCAGCCTGACGAAGCCATCGCCAACGGGGCGCCGGCGGGGGGATGGGACATAGCAACGCCGGCAAAACCGGCAACGAAGCCCGCAGCCAAGACGGCTGCCAAAAGCACTGCTCACTGACACCATTCAGCGATCCCCGACCACCGAATGAACCGCGCCAGCGGCCCGGCACCACACCGTTAACATTAACAGGCAACGTGAACGGGAAACCGCGTCGCTTCGTGGCCACTCGCCAAATCTTTAACCCCACCGCAGACGATTTCGGGTAAGCAGAAGCGCGGCGCATGACCCGCGTCGCGGCAAATTCATTGCTGCGAGGGGCACACCAAGCCTCACGCCAAACTCAAGCGAACGCGCGTGCAACTTTTCCTCCCCATCGCCGACATTCCGGTCAATGTGTTTCTCATCCTGGGGATGGGCGCCGCGGTCGGCTTCGTATCCGGCATGTTCGGCATCGGGGGCGGCTTCCTGATGACGCCGCTGCTGATCTTCATCGGAATTACACCCGCGGTCGCGGTCGCTTCGGTGACCAGCCACATGGCTGCCTCGTCGTTTTCCGGCGCGTTGTCCTACTGGCGCAAGCGGGCGATCGATCCGGCCCTGTCCCTGGTGCTGTTATGCGGCGGTGTCGCGGGCACCGCATTGGGCGTGTGGATATTTACGCTGCTGCGCTCGGTCGGGCAGCTCGATCTCATCATCGCACTGTCCTACGTGGTGCTGTTGACCGCCGTCGGGACGCTGATGTTTCTCGAAGGCGCGCGCGCCATCCTGCGCGCACGACGCGGCAACACGACAATCACCCGGCGGGCGCGGGCGCAGGGGTGGATTCTCGGCCTGCCGCTGAAGATGCGTTTCAAGCGCTCGAAGATCTATCTGTCCGTTATCCCGGTACTCGCAGTCGGCCTTTTCGTCGGCTTTCTCGGCGCCATCATGGGTGTCGGCGGCAGCTTCCTGCTAATTCCGATCATGATCTATGTGTTGCGGGTACCCACCTCCACCGTCATCGGCTCGGCGATGGTGCTGACGCTGGTCACGATGGTGGTCGCAACCGTCCTGCACGCCGTAACCAATCACCTCGTCGATGCAGTGCTCGCTCTGGTGCTGATGATCGGCGGCGTCTTCGGCGCGCAGTTCGGCGCACGGGCCGGTCAGCGTATTCGGGGCGAACATCTGCGCCTGCTGCTCGGGCTTTTGATCCTGTCGGTCGGCATCCGCTTTGCCGTCGAACTGGTGATCCGTCCGGACGAGCTCTATTCCATTCGCGATCTGGGGATCGGCGGATGAAGTATCGCCCACCTATCTTCTTCGCCGCTTTACTGCTCATGCTTGCCGCAGGCGGAAACGCGCGGGCAGAAAATCTAATCGTCTCGGTCTCCAATCACCGCATTACCGTGACGCCGAACTACTCTGGCGAAGAGCTTGTCCTGTTCGGCTCCATCGAACGCGACAGCAAATCGAAGCCGCCGGGCACCGCTTACGACATCGTCGTGACGGTAAGCGGACCGCGCGCCGACATGGTGACCCGGCGCAAGGAGCGCAAACTCGGTATCTGGGTCAACGTCGATTCGCGCGAATTCATTCAGGTCCCTTCCTATCTCGGCATCTTCGCCAACCGCCCGATCGACAACATCGCCTCGCCGGACGTCCAACGGCGGCAGCAAATCGGGCTGACCAGCTTTCCGCTGCCACAGCGCATGGGGCCAGACGTCGCAAACACTGTGGCCAGCGATCCGTTCCGCTCGGCATTCGTACGGCTGCGCACCGAACACGGGCTTTACCTCGAGCAGACCAGCGCACTGACGTTCCTGACGCCGACATTGTTCCGCACCGGCATTCCGCTCCCGGCGGAGGTCCCGACCGGCACCTACACTATCGACATCAAGTTGTTTGCGGGCGGTACATTCGCTGCCAGGACCGAGACCGCGTTTGAGATCGTCAAGGTCGGCTTCGAGCAGTTCGTCGCGAACTCCGCGCGCCAGCACGGACTGCTCTACGGTCTCGCCACCGCGATGATGGCGATCATGACCGGGTGGCTCGCGTCCGTGATCTTCCGCAGGGATTAAAGAAAAAATCCAGCGATCATAGCGACGACGCATATCGCCATTGCCGCTGCCGACAACCATCCCAGCCAGTACAGCGGCCCCGCGACGATGAACTTGCTCATCACATCGCGGCGGCGTGCCATCACCATCAAAAGCATCATGACCGGCACGGCCAGCACGCCGTTAATTACCGCGCTCCAGTACAGCGCCGAGATGGGATTGATCGGCGTGAAGTTGAGAACAATGCCGATGCCGGCCGACAGCGCCAGCACGCCGTAGAACGACGCCGCTTCACGCGGCTTGCGCGCAAGACCGACAGTCCATTTGCGCCCCTCCCCGATCGCATACGCTGCCGAGCCCGCCAGCACCGGAACGGCCAGCAAGCCGGTGCCGATAATGCCTAGCGCGAAGATGAACTCAGCGAAATTGCCGGCGATTGGCTTTAGCGCTTCCGCAGCCTGGGCGGAGGTTTGAATATCGGTTTTGCCGGTCGCATTCAGCATCGCGGCTGCCGTGATGATGATCGAGATCGCGATCAGGTTTGAGAATGCCATGCCGACCATCGTGTCGGCGCGGATGCGATGAAATTCTCTTTGCGCGCCGTAGTGTTTCTCCGCCAACGGCTGCTTTTTGGCGTCGACGCGCTGATCCTCCGCCTCCTGCGACGCCTGCCAGAAGAACAGATAAGGTGAGATCGTGGTGCCGAGGATGGCGACCAGCGTGGTCAGGAACGCCGATGTCCATTGTATCTGCGGGATAGCGATGCCGCGCAAAGCATCGCCCCACGAGACTTTCGTGACAGCCAGCGCAGCAACATAGGCGAACAGGCTGAGTGTGAGCCACTTCAGCACAGCGCTGTAGCGTTTGTAGTCGAGAAAGATTTGCGCCGCCGTCGAGGCGACGCCGAACACCAGCACATAAAGAAAGCCGGGGCCGCCAATCAGCAGCTTGAGCGCATCGCCCATCGCGGCGAGATCGGCCGCGATATTGATCGTGTTGGCGATGAACAGCAGCGCAATGACGGTGTTCAAAAGCCAGGCCGGGTAGAGACGACGGACGTTGCCGGCGATGCCGTGGCCGGTTACCCGCCCCACCCGCGCGGAGATTTCCTGAATCGCCGCCATCAGCGGAAATGTCAGCAGCATGGTCCAGCCGATGCCGTAACCGAGCTGCGCGCCCGCCTGACTGTAAGTGCCGATACCGGATGGGTCGTCGTCAGATGCGCCGGTGACGAGACCAGGGCCTAAGGTCTTCAGAAAGCCGCGCACGCTGAATGGCTCCGGCTTGTCTTGTTGGGCCAATTTTTCCGGCTTCGGTGTTTTCCGGTGATCAACGTTGTTATGTGCCATGCCTATGTCCCGCCGCGCCAGATAACGGCCCCTGAATGCTTCGGTTCCACGAAGTTGGCGGGCAGCGTGAGCAACAGAGGCAGATCAAACCTTGAGGCGATCTCCGCCGCGAAGGCTGCTTCACACGGCCTTGGCAGGGAATCCGGCTGGGCCGCGTTACCAGATAGATGCCGAGCGCGACCGGCACGATCCCCACAACATCCGCCACCGTGACATGCTCACCGATCAGGAGCCAGCCGAACAGACCCCCGAACGGCGGCATCAGGAAGTGATAAGAGCTCGCCGCCGTCGCACCCATGACGCAGATCAGATGCTGCCACAGCAGACAGCCGACGAGCGATCCTAAAAGGGCATGATCTTGTCCGAAACCGATGACCACTTTTCGGGATCATGCCTAGTAACACCGCGACGCCGCGATGGTGTGCACGCGGCGATCGCCGAGCACATGCGCGGTGAAAGCCAGCGTCTGGAAGATCGCAGCAAAGGCGACGTCGCGAATGCTCAGACCGCCGGTATAGGCGCCGAACGCCGGCATCACGACTCGCTCGCCGTCGCTGGCAAAGCAACGCCGTTCCACCGAGCGCCCGCGCGTCGACACGCGTGCTTTGGGATGAAGATGGCCTGCGATTTCGCCAACCGCGCCGGTCGGCTCATGGCGAAACACAATCGGTCCGATGGCAACTTCGTCCGCAACCACGCCGCCAAGATCGCGCGGCAGTGCCGGATCGTGATTGCCGGAAATCCAGATCCAGTCGCGCCGCGATTGCAACGTCGACAGCGCCTCGCGGTCATCCGGTGACAACCGTTCGTGCGCGTCGCGATCGTGGAAGCTGTCGCCCAGCGCAATCACCGCACGCGGATCGTGGCGCGCAATCACCGCGCCGAGCCGCGCCAGCGTTGCCGCCGTGTCGAATGGCGGCAACAACACGCCGCGTGCCGCGAAACTTGATCCCTTTTCTAGATGCAGGTCCGAGACGACCAGAAGGCGCTCGTCCTCCCAGACCAGCGCGCCTGCAAGGTCAGCAGCAAAAGCGACGCCTGCGACAGAGACCTCCGAAATTCGTTCTGTCGCCCGCGCGCCTTGCATCTGTCATCAGTCCTAATCGGGCGACATCGCCTCTTTGACGAGCTCCTCGGCGGCTTCCGCCAGCAACTCATCGGAAGCTTCGCCATAAACCGCTTCGCGGCCGATTTCCAGCATCACCGGCACCGCGAGCGGCGACACTCGGTCGAGTTCCTTATGCGTGATTCGGCCCTTGATCCGGATCAGCATATCGCTCAGCCGGCGAATATCCAGCAATCCGGTGGCGGCATCGGCTCGTGCCGCACGCAGCAGGACATGGTCGGGCTGGTGCTTGCGCAGCACGTCATAGACGAGGTCGGTCGAGAACAGCACCTGCCGGCGCGATTTTTCCTCCCCGGTAAACCGCCGCGCGATCAAGCCCGAGATCACGGCGCAGGTCCGAAACGTGCGTTTCATCAGCGCCGATTCCGCGAGCCACGCCTCCAGATCGTCGCCCAGCATGTCTGCATCAAACAACGCATCGAGATCAAGGCGGCCATTGCGGATCATCGATGACATGTCGCCGACCGACCACACCGCAAGCGCGTACTCGTTGGCGACGAAACCGAGCGGTTTGGCCCGCCCCCGCTCCAGCCGCCGTGTCAACAACATGCCGAGTGTCTGATGCGCGAGACGGCCCTCAAACGGATAGCAGACGAGATAGTGCTTGTCGGCGCGGGGAAATGTCTCAACGACCAGCTCGCGCGGACCCGGCACCCGGGAAAACACCGCCTGCAGCGACAACCATTCGCGGACCTGATCGGGCAGGCCTTTCCACGCGCGCTGATCGGCGAGCAGGAGACGCACGCGCTCGGCCAGATAGGTCGAGAGCGGAAACTTGCCTCCCGCGTATGACGGCACCTTGGCATTGGCGTCGTTGCTGCGCGACACGTACACCTCGTCTTCCATCAAGGCTTCGTAGCGCACGACTTCGCCGCCGAACACGAAGGTGTCACCCGGCACGAGCCCTTCAATGAAGTACTCCTCGATCTGGCCGAGCATCCGCCCGCCGCGCGCGATCGCACCGGTCGAGCCTGAACCTTTGCTGCGGCCGCGCACCAGTTTCACCTTCAGCATCGGCTCTTCGACGATGGTGCCGACATTGAGGCGGTAGCTTTGGCGCACCTTCGGATTAGTGACACGCCAGCGTCCGACCTTGTCCTGCTTGATCCGCGCAAAGCGTTCATAGCTTTTAAGTGTATATCCGCCGGTGGCGACAAAATCGATCGCGTCGTCGAAATCGACGCGGGTCAGATCCATATACGGCGCGGCACTGCGCACCTCGTCGTACAGCGCATCAGCCAGAAACGGCTCACCGCACGCGCAACCAAGGATATGCTGCGCCAACACATCGAGCGAGCCGGTGCGCTGCGGCGGCGTGTCCTGCGCATTCTCCGCGACCGCATCAATGGCGGCGCGGCACTCCAGCACTTCGAACCGATTGGCCGGCACCATGACCGCACGCGATGGCTCGTCGAGACGATGATTGGCGCGGCCGATCCGCTGCATCAAGCGCGACGCGCCCTTCGGCGCGCCGACATTGATAACGAGATCGATGTCGCCCCAGTCGATGCCGAGATCGAGCGACGACGTACACACCACGCCGCGCAGCTTGCCCGCCGCCATCGCGTCCTCGACCTTGCGGCGCTGCGCGACATCGAGCGAGCCGTGATGGAGCGCTATCGCAAGGCCGTCATCGTTAATGCGCCAAAGGTCCTGAAACAGCATCTCCGCCTGCGCGCGGGTGTTGACGAACATCAGCGAGGTCTTGTTGGCCTTGACCAGATCGTAGATCTCGCCGAGCGCGTGCCGCGCCATGTGACCGGCCCACGGCAGGCGTTCCCTGGTATCAAGCATTTCGACGATGGGCGCCGCGCCGGCGTCCGCGATAACAAGATCGGCCATGTTCTGCATGCCGCTCGCCTGCGGCATCAGATAGCGACGCAGATCATCAGGCTCCGCAACCGTCGCCGACAGGCCCACGGCCGTCGCCTGCGGTGCAAGCCGCCACAGCCGCGCAAGGCCGAGCGACAGCAGATCGCCGCGCTTCGAGGTCACCAACGCGTGTAACTCGTCCAGCACGATGCGCTTCAACGAAGAGAACAGATACGGCGCGTCGTCGGACGACAGCAGCAATGCTAGTTGTTCGGGCGTCGTCAGCAGAATATCCGGCGGATATTTGCGCTGCCGCTGCCGCCGCGACACCGGCGTATCTCCGGTGCGGGTCTCGACCCGAACCGGCAGCTTCATGTCGGCGATGGGCCGTTCGAGATTGCGGGCGATGTCCACCGCCAGCGCCTTCAGCGGGGAAATGTAAAGCGTGTGCAGGCCGCTGCTGCGCACGACGCTACGCCCCGTCGACATTGTCTTCGCGGATTTGGGTTGCGGCGTGCCGAGTTCCACCAGTGTCGGCAGAAATCCCGCCAGCGTCTTGCCCGCGCCTGTCGGTGCGATCAGCAAGGCAGACCTGTCGTCTCGCGCCTTCGCCAGCAGATCGAGCTGATGCGCGCGCGGCGACCAGCCCCGCGCCGCGAACCAGCGCTGGAAAATCTCGGGCAGAAGATCGGAAGATGGGGTCCTGGTATCCACGCCCTAGAGTTAAGGCGTCGCAGGCGTCCGGTCGAGAGCGGAGACGGACGATCCGCCTCCGCTCCGCAGCGTTATTCGGTGACCGGTTTGTCTGAAATATCCCAGTCCTTGCCATTGAAGGTCGCGATGTGAAGCGTCTTCATCGGCGGGTAGTTGTCCGGCATAAAGCTGTAGGTAATGCCATCCAGCATGTAGGGCGAATGGAAGCCCGCCAGCGATTGCGCCTGCTTCAGCACATTGGCGCGGGTCAGGTCGTCGCCGCACCGGCGTAGAATTTCCGCCATGGTCACCGCCTGCCCGTATCCTGCATAAGCGATGGTATTGTCAGGATCGACATTGGGCAGGTAATTCTTGCGCAGTTCCTCGAAGCCCATCACGTCCGCATCCTTCTCCCAGCGCGGCACGCCGACTTCCTTGGCGTAGCGCATAGCGACAATGCCGGCGGCATTGTCGAGGCCTGCGGCATTCAGGATCGAGCGTCCGGTGGAACCGGCCGTCAACAGGTGCAGTGGCTTCCAGCCGAGTTCGACGACCTTGCGGACCGACTGCGACGTCGCCTTGCCGGTGGTGATGTTGAAGAAGACGTCCGCGCCCGACTTGGACAGATTGATGAGCTGCGAATCGATTGTCGGATCGGTGAGATCGTAGGTGGCTTCCGCAACGACGGAGGCTTTGCCGCCGGCATGCGCCAGCACTTCCTTGAACGGGCCAAGGAAATCACGTCCGAAGTCGTCGTTCTGATAAAGAATCGCAACCTTGGCG
>Ga0233448_1002351_pt1 | contig 13486 bp, 13 predicted proteins | sample SI_124_October20_2_FD_183015 | JGI IMG/M metagenome (GOLD analysis project Ga0233448, IMG submission 183015) | Seawater microbial communities from Saanich Inlet, British Columbia, Canada - SI_124_October2016_150_MG | ecosystem: Environmental > Aquatic > Marine > Inlet | place: Canada: British... | reverse complement strand
TTAACATGTCCTTTGGCTAAATCTACCACATGAATATAATCACGCACGCCTGTGCCATCAGGGGTATTGTAATCACCACCAAACACACTCAGCCTTTCTAGTTTGCCGACAGCCACTTGCGAGATATACGGTATTAGATTATTAGGAATATCGTTTGGATCCTCGCCAATTAATCCACTTTTATGCGCACCCATAGGGTTAAAGTATCTCAGTAGCGTTATATGCCAACTATCATCTGCAACAAATACATCTTGTAAAAATTCTTCAATCATTAGCTTTGAACGGCCATAGGGATTGGTAACTGATAATGGAAAATCTTCCTTGATAGGTACAGTATGCGGGTCGCCATATACCGTAGCAGAAGAGCTAAATACAAACATCTTACAATTAAACTCACGCATTACATCAGCCAGAATAAAAGTACCGCCCACATTGGTATCGTAATATTCAATAGGTTTTTCAACCGATTCACCTACGGCCTTCAAGCCTGCAAAATGAATCACTCCATCAATTGAATACTGCTCAAAAACTTGAGTCAGTGCAGCCTTATCACGCACATCTACCTTATAAAAAGGAATATTACAACCAACCAAACTCTCTACACGCTTTAAAGACTCTAATGAAGAGTTACACAGGTTATCAACCACGACAACCTCATAACCTGCTTTGATTAGCTCAATGCATGTATGAGAGCCAATATAACCCGCGCCACCTGTTACTAATATTTTCATAATTTACTCTTTTATATAAAGGGACACAATACTTAATTATTTAGCCTGAGTTTTCAGACTTTTTTTGACTTTAAAATAATTAAGTATTGTATCCCCTTAATTAATTATTAAAAGCATATGGATTCAGAAATTGTCTTTTCCAAAACAGTTTCTTGTCAACTAAACTAAGCCCTGCTTCATCGCAAACCGCATCCCAATTCATCCGTATTACTTGGTGTTGCCGCTCAATAATAAAATCCGCCTCTTGCTGAGACAGTAAAAAAACAGATGCAGCCTTAATACAATTCTTCAACTGAGATAGATTATTATTGCCTGATATCATCATTGCTTGTGAGGCTTCATTGCCAGAGCGACTCTGTGGGCAAATATCATAAGCCGGCGTTAGGCTTAACGCTTGGCCATCCCAAAAAGCTGCATGATTACGAGCATGATCATCTGTATTGCCACACAAAATATTAAAAGTAAGGCGAGCAAACAGCTCCTTTAAGGTCTTTTTTGGATCAGTAAAGCGGTAACGAATGATCTCAGCCAATGTTTCATAACTTGCATAGCGCGCCATCATATCATCTAGTCCAAAAAGTGTTAAAGCTGATACTATCGATTGTCGAGTCCATCCTTGTTTAGTGCGCTTTCGATCAAATCGTTCAATCAGCAGCACATCTTTATTTAAAACGGTTTCTAGTTTAACTGTGGCGACATTAAGCCCTGCAAGCTTCGCTAGTCTCATTGCAATAAACTCAGCCTTGACAACGCTATATATATCCGTCGTTGAAGAAAATTTAGCAATATATTTTCTATCACCACTTTCAACCAATGCCTTTGGCCTTGCGCCACCAATAGCGCTACCATGATACAAAGCCATATCAAGCTCAGGCGTCAGTGCAATACCTTTTTCAACACGCTCAGCGGAGTTCATTAATTCTTCAAGCGTAATATTACTCGCACCACGAGGCACATATTCAGAAGCAGAACGCTGAAAATCAAGCGCACCAATACGATCAGAGCCAGATTCTAATAAATAAGTTAGCTCATTAAGCAGTGTTGTATCTGTATTGGCACCTTTCAACCCTAATCTTTTATTGATAATTACCCGACGCCCCCAGGCATCAGGCGCACCATCACGAATACAGCCTGGCATACTCAAACCATCCGATAAAGGCAAGATACCTGGCTTTAAAGGTAGTTCTGGCTCATAAATAGGAATAGCTCCCATACCATTATTAAGCCGTGCAAGATAGGATTGACCATAGTTGAACAGTAAATTATTGCCATCAGCCTCAAGCTTTCCTGCAACAATCGGCTCTACTTCATTAGGTAACCATATCCAAACATAAGCCTCGTTAAAAGTCATCATCTACCACTTTTTCCCTAATGCGCTTAGGCAACAAAGCAACTTTGTCTTTTGCATGTTCTATTTGTCTGGCAAATGAGATAACATCCTGCTCAAATAAATTAATCCCTACCAGCATAGCAACTTCAAAGACCAGCCCTATGGCACAGCTCATTTCACCATTTTCAATTCTACGCAAAGTGACTCTAGAAATCCCAGCGCGATCTGCCAAATTCTTCTCACTCCACCTACGCTGCTTACGACCAAGCTTTATCTGCTGTGCAAGCAAAGAAGCCGCCTCTAAACTATATTTTGAATAAGTTCTAATTTTTTTCATAAGTAAATTGTACACTATATAATACTTTAGTGCAATTAAAGGTCATTAAAAAATACAATAATGCTAGTTATCAGAATACAAAATAATGAGTGGCAATTAAAGTTATATGCACTTCTCAATAGATTCAACTTTTGAGAAGTCAATCTTTTGAGAAGTTTGGTATAGACTGTAATTATCTTGCATAGCAAGCCAGCTTTGAGGTGTTCGCCCAAGTGTCTTTGACAATCTTAGGGCCATCTCTGCACTAATATTAGTCTTACCTTTTAGCAGTCTTCCAAAGGTTGAGGAATGAACACCTAGTTTTTTAGCGACCGTTCTAGCATTCACTTGAAGCTCATCTAAATACACTTGTTGAATAAATTCTCCAGGGTGGGATGGGTTATGCATAATCATTAGTGATAGTCCTCGTAATTTAATTATTCATCTTTCACTTTAATTATTCGATCTATAAACCCGATCAATCCGATAACTTCCACATTATTTACTGTTGGGTAGCTCTCTTCCCCTGGGTAGATAATGAATTTATGTGTAGCGTTAATATCGTCACAACCATAATAAAAACCTTTGGAGGCAGATGGTGATAAAGATCTTTTTATTTCTATCGCCCAAGTCTGCTTGTTTGGCCCCTCTAACACCAAATCTATTTCAGCTTGTGCCGAGGTTCTGTAATAGCTATATTGCCATTTATCTGACAATTGACCTAGTATATTTTCTATCACAAAAGCCTCCCAACTCGCGCCAATAACAGGATGACCCAATAAACTTTCAAAATCTGTAATGGTTAAAAAACGATGGGCAATGCCACTATCTCTCAAATATATTTTTGGTGCCTTGACTAGGCGTTTTTTGCTATTTCCAGACCAAGGTTGCAATTGTCGAACCATATAAAAATCACACAGCGTATCTATATAACTCTTAATCGTTTTATAATTAACGCCTATACTCTCACCCAGCTTAGAATAATTAGCCTGTTGTCCATTATTGTGGGCAAGCATTGTCCAAAGCCTACGCATTGTCGTTGGCTGAATATGCTGCCCCATTAATGGGATATCTCTCTCTATATAAGATGAAATAAAATCCCCTCTCCAAGACCAGCTTTGATCATTGGAGATCGCTAAACAACTATCTGGAAACCCGCCACGTAACCAATGTTTCTCCATATCATATTGATAGTCATTCTGAATACTCAGCTCACTGGCAGAAAATGGTGTTAGCTCAATAAACCTAATACGCCCTGCTAATGTTTCTGATGAATGTTGAATTAAATCACGTGACGCCGAACCCAGCAACAAGAACTGCGCTGTGCGTTCACCAGCCCTCTTTCTAACATCAACCAAAGAGCGCAATAGTCGAAAAAGATCTGGCTGCCTTTGCACTTCATCAATAATTAAAAGCTTATTCTCAAATCGTTCAAGATAAGCCTGTGCATCGGATAATTTTGCAATATCTGAATCTAGCTCAAGATCAAGGTAGTGGCTATCTTTACCAATCAGCTTTGCAACCTCCAATGCCAGCGTGGTTTTACCCACTTGTCTTGGACCGAGAAGTGCAACAACAGGCATATTGTTAATTGCATCAATGAGTCTGTTTTCTAATGACCTTTTTATCATTATTGTATTTTAGCACCTTAAGTACTAATTTGCAATGTTGTAATTAAGTATTGTGTCCCTTTATTTCATTATTTCGTTAGAATTAAGCACGCACCCTCGAGCTAATATGAAAATAGATAATTGTATAAACAACCATAAACATACACGCCCATCCTATTAATGCCAGCTTATCGTTATACCAAAGTACAGTTGGAATAATACTAACCAAAGATAACAGCCAAAAGAATGGGGATGTTTTGCTGTTATTCATTATTTTGCTAGCTTTCGGATTATTTGCAACAACAAGCCTATACACCAACATATGCAAGTGAAACCCATCTGGCTGGCTGGCAAGCATACCCTCAATCACTCTCTTTCTATAAATACTAAACAACAACTCATACATAGGATACATAAGCAAACCCAAGACAAACCAATTAGAAATCTCATCGTGCCTGCCAACAAACACCAGCCCTATCATCGAGAGCATAAAACCAATAAAATATGCACCGCCATCACCCATAAATAATTTTCCAAATGGGAAATTAAGCAAAAAGAACCCTAGAAGGGACATAATCAAAAGTAAGTTTAGTTGCACTATCAAATCATCGCCCAACTGATGGGCGACGACTGCCATTGCAATTGAAACCAATATTGCATAGCCCGACATTAAACCGTTATAGCCATCAATCACATTTAGTGCGTTAACTGCACCACCTACTACCAACAGTGTAAACAATAAACCAATTACTGGATAAGATAACAACGCATCTATCCAATCAAAACTTAGCGAGTACACGCCAACATTCAAATAAAAGAAACTAACACTAAGAGAAAGAAAGATAAACAGTAATCGCCACAAAGGAGATACTTTGGCACTAAAGTCTTCAATTAGGCCAATAATAAACACAGGTGCAGAAACTATCAATATAGGTTGTAAAACACGTTGAGCCTCAATTGGCAATAAAAAACTACCTAAAACAAAACTCAAAAAAACTGCTAAGCCACCCACATGCGGAGTGGGCTCGTGATGAAACTTCTGCACTCCATCCAAATCATGTTGGTTTAAAAACCACTGCTTTTTGTATGCCAAGACAATAATTAAGATTGAAAAGACTATTGAAAAAACTAAGCTTATTAAGAATACTTGCAAAAGATAATAGAAAAAATAAAATATATTTTACCTTTTACAATAGCTTTAAAGCCAAATATTGTTATAATTTTATTTCCCAATTTTATTTATAAACTTGATAAATGGAAGGAAAAATAAAGAAATAATAGTCAAAATTTTCTTGGGTCCGATATATTTAGACTGAATACTTAAAGACCTAACTAATTCATGAATTCTATATTTTCGAGTAAACGCCTTAAAAGTGGATATTGCAATTGCTTTATTAATAACATTTTCAGACACCCCTATCTCTTTCAGATTTAACAATGATTTCTTTTCCCTATTTAAATTTTCTTTAATTTTTTGAACCGAAATATTGCGCTGCCTTGCACTCCAAGATCCTTTTACATTTACACGGTAATCTGAAAAAATTGAAGGAATATAAAGCGCTCCATTGCCTATAGAGCCTAATATTTGGATAAAATAATCAATAGGGTATTTATAGAACCAATCAGGGGCATTTTTTAGTATGTCAGCTCTTAGTATTAAACTTTGGGTAGGCATAAACCCTCCGCCACCCAAAATAACCTCATCAAGAGAGAATTTTTTGATTTTATTGCCATAATTTGAGAAAATTTTATTTCTCTTTAATTCACAATTCTCTACTGCATAAGCAGGATGAAAAGAAATATTTATATCAGGATATTGTGTCATTAAATCCACTTGGGTTTGTAATTTTTTAGAAGTAATCCAGTAATCATCTCCCTCACATATAGCTATATATTCTCCCTTGCACCTGTTAAAACAATCAACAAGATTAGCGCCCATCCCAATATTTTCACCTCTTGCTATCAGCTTAATAATGGTTGGATACTGTCTGGTATATTTTTTCACTACTTTTACGGTATCGTCTGCACTAAAATCATCCCCAATAATAATCTCAAAAGGGAATTCTGTTTTTTGCGCTAAAAAACTATCGATAGCTTCACTAATAAATTCTTCATGATTGTATGTGATACATACAATGCTAACAATTGGTAGATTAATATCACCCTTCCAGTTGGTAAAAATCTCATTTTCAGACTTCGGATTTATACTCATCTTTTTTTTACCTAAATCTTTCTGGCAGGATTTCCAGCAAATTTTCCATTTTTTGGAATGTCTTTAGTAACAATAGAACCTGCACCAATCACCGCAAAATTTCCTATAGATACGCCTGGCAATACAACAGCGCCAGCACCAATTAAACATTGTTGTCCAACATTCACTCCTCCACCTAAGGTAGCACTTGGTGCTATATGTGAATATTCTCCTATAACACAATCATGATCAATAACTGCCGCATGGTTGATTATACAGCCAGTTTCAATAACAACCTCTGGTGCGATAATAGAATTTGCAGCTACAAAAACCCCTCCTTGCAGTGATGCACTCTCAGAAACAATGGCAAGGTTATGCAAAATAGTGAAAGGTTTATTGTTATGCTTTATAGCGTTTTTACTAATTCTTGCTCTTGCATTATTCAAACCAATAGCAACATGAAAATACTCGTTAATATCGCCCCAATCTCTCAGAGGATTTACTGAATATCCTCCTAACAACATACCTTGTGCTTCAGACCCCTCTTCAAAAACATCTATTTGAAAATCTTCTGCAGAATATTCTAAAGAATCAACTACAACTTTTGCATGGCCACCAGCACCAATGATTGATAAATTAATAGGCATTCAATTTACTCTTTTAATATTTCGATTACTTTATTTAATTCATCTTTCTCTAAAGAATGATAAATTGGAAGACATAAAATACGACTAGCAATATTTCTAGAAATTTCACAGACTTGGCCTTTTTGTAAATAGTCCAAAGTATCAAGACTTGGGTAAAAATAACGCCTAGGAATAATACCATTGTCTTTAAGCTTAGTCTCAATCTCTAAAACTTCATTTTCACTCTCAAACAGTATTGGAACATAAGCGTAATTATTTTTGCTGTGTGGGTTCCAGTGCTGGAAAGTCACATCGGGTAAATACTGTTGATAATCCTGCCAAATAATTTTTCTTCTAGAATGAATACTGTCAATTTCATCTAAAACACATAACCCCATTGCAGCTTCCATTTCATTCATTTTTGCATTAATGCCAAGCGACTCAACTGTAGTCGGACCCGTAATTCCAAAATTAATTGATAAACGAATTTTCTTAGCGGTTTCATCATCATTAGTTATTATTGCCCCGCCTTCAATAGTGTGAAAAAGTTTAGTAGCATGAAAACTCATGACGCTAATATCACCAAAATTTAACACACTTTGATCTTTATATTTAACCCCAAACGCATGCGCAGCGTCATAAATTACTTTTAAATTATGTTTTTTGGCAATTTTTTGAATTCTTTCTACTTCACAAGGATTTCCAAAAACATGAGTAGGAACAATAGCACTAGTGTTTGGTGTAATTAGTGGCTCTATTTTGTTTGGATTTATATTAAAACTAGAGGCATCTATATCTGCAAAAACTGGCTTTAACCCCTCCCAAACTAAAGTACTAGAAGTGGCAACAAAACTAAAAGGCGTTGTAATAACTTCTCCTTTTAATTCGAGCGCTTTATAAGCTAACTGCAAAGCTAAAGATCCATTTGCTATGCAAATCAAATTCTTAACACCTAAATGACTAGCAAGCCTTTTTTCTAACTCTTGAACTAAGGTGCCATTATTAGTTAACCAGCCACTTTCATAAATATGATCGATATAGTTTTGATATTTTTCTTTATTAGGTAAATATGCTTTTGTAACCGTAATCATTGCTTTTATCGTCTAATTGGTTAATAATTAATAACATTGATTTTATAATATTTTGCTACTTAAATAACACTCAAAAGTCCAGTATCTTATTTTTTACTTTCTAAGAATTCAAGTAAAATAATTGCAATGAGTAAAATAAAAAAAATTATAAAGAAGACTCCTATTATTCCTTATTTATATAGAAGTTTTCGAGACTACAGATTGAAAAAAAAACAAACTGAAGAGGTTTTTTTAGATATCTATAAAAACAATAAATGGGGTGGAAAGGACTCAATATCAGGAAGAGGGTCAGATATCCATCAAACTAAATCTATCGCCAAAGAGCTTCCAACAGTATTTAATAATTTTAATATCTCAACAATGTTAGATATCCCATGTGGAGATTTTCATTGGATGAAGGATGTTGATTTAAGCAATGTAAATTATATAGGCTCAGACATTGTTAGTGAACTTGTAGAAAAAAACTCAACACAATATAAAAGGGATGGCTTATCCTTTCAGAAGCTTAACTTAATAAAAGACAAGCTTCCAAAAGTAGATTTAATCTTTTGTCGAGACTGCCTTGTGCATCTTTCTTTTGAGGATATTTTTAATGCATTAAGAAACATATGTGACAGTCATTCTGAATACCTTCTTACCACAACATTTTCAAAAAGGTCCCACAATAAAGACATTGCTACAGGGAATTGGCGTACACTCAATCTAGAGTCCACTCCCTTTACATTGCCAAAGCCGTTAAAAATTATAAATGAAGGCTGCACAGAGGGCGATGGATCCTACGCAGACAAGGCACTTGGATTGTGGAAAATAGCCGACATCCAAAAAACCTTGTTAGAATACCAAGCCTCCAGTTAAACAGTACTTTTTTGTTTTGGTAAATCTATGAGTAAAGCTAATATACGCCCAAAAGAAAACTGCAATAATATTTGTCTGATCACTGAAAGCACTGAAAATATATCTGTTTTATCTCTTGCACAAGCCCTTTCAAAGCTCAACTGTAAAGTAGATGTTATTGCATTTAATAATTCTAAGAACGAATTGCAAGTTAATAGCTATAACTTTGACATACATGTTATTAAAAATAAAAAAATAGAGTTGTCAATCAAAAAAATAGAGCGTGCTATGAAATATGTGCAATCTTTACAGAATGCTAAATCTTTACAAAATAAAATGATTGAAATTGGAGTGGATTTCGACTTGATAGTATCAAATATGTATTTAGCCAACATAACTTGCAGAAAATTAAACATGCCAAATACATACTATTGCATTCATTCTGTAATATCATCAGTTATTGGCAATTATTACAATAACAAAACCGAACTATTCAGATTTATACAAAAATCACTGTATTTATTTTTCGTAAAAAAACTATACAGCAATCAAAAAATAATTACCGTATCAAAGGGCATTAGCAAAGACCTGGTAAAACTTGGTATTTGCCCAAAAACCATACAAACCATTTATAATCCGCTAGATTTTGATAATATTAAAAAACAATCAAATAAATATTTAATAGAAGAGAAGGATTATATTATCCACGTCGGGCGCTTCTCTAAAGAAAAAAGACATGACATTTTAATTAATGCTTATAAACAATCAGGTATTGAGCAAAAACTATTACTATTGGGTGATAGCAATAATAAAATCGGAAAAGGAGTTAAGCAATTAGTAATAAAGTTAGGACTGACAAATAAAGTCATCTTTAAAGGCTTTAAATCTAACCCTTTTCCTTATATTAAAAATGCCAAGACACTTATTTTAAGCTCTGACCATGAAGGTTTTGGTATGGTTTTATTAGAGGCATTAGCTCTAAGGATACCTGTTGTTAGTACAAACTGTATAGGCCCAAGTGAAATATTATGCGATGAATTAAAGCCTTTTTTATCGCCAATTGGAGATGCCAATGCTCTAGCTAAAAACATTAAAAAAATGATTGGCAATCCAATAAAAATCACAGCTAAACATACTGACAAATTTAGCGCAGAAAAATCAGCAAAGCAATATTTAAATTTATGCAGTTAACGAGAAATTCTTTTCCTGACTCTTGTAAAAAAAACACCCCAGAAGATTCTTTTTTTTATAAGATAAAAGAGTTTAAATAGTAGAAATCTAAACACAATTTTATTTCTCCATAAGGAAATATTCTTTACATCTTGTTTTATAATCCATCTAAACCAGAGCATAAATCTAAACAAAATCATTGAATCGTGTGACTTTTTCAATCCATTTATATTCATATAATTAAATAAACCAATTAGAGCCGCAATGTTATGAAAATTGCTATCATTTGAATCATGCCTTCTGTAATACATTAAAACATTTGGCAGCCAAACAATATTTCCATAGTCTAATAGGGAGCTTAACAATATAACATCACTATACTTTCCTGCAGAAAGTGAAGGGAATGATATTTTCTTCAAAAATCTTGTGTTATATATGTAACTTGGAAATGGAACAATACCATTACCCGTAGGTAAATATTGCGCCAAAAAATCTTTCTTTATGTCGAACCTCTTCAAGGAGGTAAAGTTACATATTTTATCTTTACACTCTAGATCTTTGGTATTTTTAAATTCAAACGCATTGCAGCCTACCGCAATAACACCATCTCTTGGCAAGTTCGACCCCATAACCTCAATATAATTAGGATGCATAATGTCATCATCGTGAAACAAGATTGAGTATTCTGCTGTTAATTCAGAAATAACTGTTTGGAAGTGCTCTTTTGAAGAAACTGGGGGGCTCCTTCTTATTAACTTAAAGTCACTATTCTTATAGTTTTGACTTATCATCCAGGATACCTCTTCTTTTTCTGAGTTATCCGAAACAGTAAGTTCAAATATATTTTGTGTTTGGGCTAATATTGAGTCAATAGCTTGTTTAAGATATTGAGGCCTATCTCTTGAGAGAATAACAACTTGGATTTTTTTCATGTGTCTTAATTTGATATGTTATTAGCTTTCTACGCCCATTAGCTCAATTTCTTTAATTATCCCCTCTAGTGCAGTATTTTTTGGCTTATAGCCCAATATCTCTGCTTTCTTATAACTTGAATAGTAGTTCATCTTAAATCCGGTAGCGTTAACTATATCTAGATCTTCTGTAACTTCATAATTTAGACCAAATTTATCTTTTATTGTAGATAATAAATCAAACTTAAAAACAGGTGCTTTAGTGTAACAATCCAACGCTACATTTATTGGCTTATAGTTAATAACCGACTGCACTAGACTATAGAAATCAGGTGGAGTAACAAAATCCCGTGCAATATTACCAGGTGATGTTCGTAAAATTTCTTTGTTTCTTATGGCTTGTACTACATCTGTTATCAAAAATTTAGAATTCATGTTTTGAGTGTGGCTAAAATAGTTAAACACTCTAATATCAACAATAGGTAAGTTAGTTAACATTCGATGCCCTTCTTCTGCTTGTAGTTTTGAGATTGCATACCAGCTAGTTTCAGATAAATTATCAATAGAAGGCAAACTATTTCCGTTAACAGGATCTTGATAATCACCGCCGTATACAGCACCACTACTTAAAAAAATATATTTTGTTTTTTTATTATGTCTAATATATTCAAGCACCATATCATCATACTGCTTTGTAATTTTTAAAATATTGTCACCCATCCTCTGCGCTTTTTCCGGATCACCAATTCCCACAAAATTAATAACTACATCATATTTATTGGCATTATTGAAATCAATATATGATTGTGCCTGGTATTCTTCACCCAAGTTTACATTACTTATCCATTTTTCCAATAATCTAACATTTCGAGTGAAGAGTGAAAAGCTATAACTTTTCTTTTGTGAAAAAGACAAGATTAAGTCTTGTGCTATGTGGCTGGTCGCACCTAGAATTGCAATTTTCATCTACAAATCTAGCAAAAAATTATAAATATTTTTATAAACTGCATCAAAATCTAACCCATGCTCTTTTAATAAATATTCGTATGTTCCACACTTTTGAGAAAATCGATCGTTGACGGCCACATACAGTATTTTCACGGGTGAAGATTCTGATGAAATTTCAGCAATTAAAGAGCCAAGCCCTCCAAATCTAGAATGCTCTTCAAATACCACAACTGCCTCGCTATTATGGCAAATTTTCTCTACCATTGAACGATCAATTGGCTTAATGAATGGCACACTCCAGACATTTATATTATGTAATTTATCTGCAATATCTATTGCGGTTCTCACCATAGAGCCCGTGGCTATAAAAGAATACTTAATCTTCTTTGCTGCTCTTACTTTGATTAATCTTCCAGATTTTATGTTTGGCAGTGATTGATGAATATCTCCACGATCTGCTTTCCCTATACGCAGATATACTGCTGAATTATTCTGATAAGCTATAGACAAGCATTGTTTTAATTCAAATCGATCGGCCGGGGAGTAAACTGATAAGTTGGGAATAACACGACTACATGCAATATCTTCAGTAGATTGATGACTTGTACCAAGATGACTGTAAACAAAACCAGCGCCATCGCCAATAAATATAACTGGAAGATGGTCATGAGCAACATCTAGTTTAATTTGCTCAAGTACACGAATTGGTATAAATGCACTCAAACCATAAACAATAGGCCTAAACCCTGAACGAGCCAGTCCTGCTGCCACCCCAACCATATTTTGTTCAGCAATTCCTGCATTGATGTATTGCTTCGGACATTCTCTGCGAAAATCATCAAATAAAGCGTACCCATGGTCGCCCGTCAGCAGTAAAACTTTTGGGTCTTTTTTACCTAATTCGACCAATACATCTGATAGCGCTTGCCTCACACATCACCCTCATTAATTGACGCAATAGCATCTCGATAATTTTCCTTGTCAAGTCGAGTGTAATGCCAACTATTATCATCTTCCATGAAATCTACACCCTTACCTTTCACGGTTTTTGCAATCAACGCCTTGGGTTTCTTTGTATCACTATTCCACAGTTTCTCAATTGCTTTATTAATAGCTATTTCATCGTGCCCATCAACTGTAATCGAATCAAACCCAAAACTCTCGAACTTAGACTGGATCGACCCAAGTCCGATAATATCCTGTGTCTTTCCCATTGCCTGAAAACCATTTTCATCAACAATAACCATAAAGTTATCTAAATTATGATGTGCTGCAAACATTGCACCCTCCCAAATAGGCCCTTCATTAATTTCACCATCGCCTACTAATACATAGGTGTCTTGATCTGTTTTATTTAACTTTGCGCCCATCGCTAAACCCACACCAACAGAGAAACCATGCCCTAATGAGCCTGAAGTTACTTCAATCCCGGGAATACGGGAATCTGACAAACCTTTTAGATCACTACCATTAGAGAAATAATTTAAAAAATCATCATCACACAGCCAGCCCAATTCTCGCATACAGGCATATTGAGCCATAACCCCATGACCCTTACTAAGCAAAAAGTAGTCACGTCCCTTATTAAAAGGATCATTATTAGGGTAGCGCAAGTGACTTTTATACAAAACTGACAACAATTCAATAATTGAAAATGCGCATCCAATATGTACTGTAGAACCAGCATAAGCCATATCTAATACCGTCTTTCTTAATTTTTTTGGATCA
>Ga0233448_1002345_pt1 | contig 13502 bp, 9 predicted proteins | sample SI_124_October20_2_FD_183015 | JGI IMG/M metagenome (GOLD analysis project Ga0233448, IMG submission 183015) | Seawater microbial communities from Saanich Inlet, British Columbia, Canada - SI_124_October2016_150_MG | ecosystem: Environmental > Aquatic > Marine > Inlet | place: Canada: British... | reverse complement strand
AATACCCCGAAGGTTTTGTCCTGATGGATGTTGGAATCACCGCCATCAAGAATAGTTTTTACAATCATTTCACTTTTGCATTGGACTTATCGCCTTCGGGGTATTCAACGCGAATGTGATAAATCCCTCGCAATACAGGAAGCAAGCCGGTATTGCCGTCCACAGTTCCCCGAATTTGCCGAATTTCATCCATGGTTAACGGACAATGGTCAAGTTGTCCTGTTGAAAGCCGTTTCTCAATAATTTTATCCATCATTTTTTCAATTTTCATAATATCAGGTTCTTTGATGGATCGGGTCGCTGCTTCCACTGCTTCACAAATCATCAGAATACCGGTTTCTTTTGTATTAGGACGCGGGCCATTATAAAAAAATAATTTTTCATCCACTTTCGATTCGTCACCGCCCGCTTCCTCAAGCGCTTTATGGTAAAAATACTCTACACGAGTTGTGCCGTGATGCATCGGAATAAAATCACTTACCGCCTGCGGAAGCCCATATTCTTTCGCTAGTTTTAACCCGTCGCTGACATGTTTTCTGATAATTTTTGCGCTCATAGCCGGAGTCAATTCATCATGCTTATTTTTATCAGACAGCATATTTTCGATAAAATATTCAGGACGTCCAATTTTACCAATATCATGATAGTATGCGCCAACACGGCAGAGCAGAGAATGTGCTCCGATTGCATCTGCGCACGCCTCGGCAAGATTACCGACAACTACACTGTGGTTAAAGGTTCCATTGGCTTCACGCTGAAGGCGTTTTAAAATAGGATTTTGAAAATCTAATAATTCAAGAAGCGTAAGATTTGTTGTCACTTTAAATACCACTTCGAGAATACCGATGAGTCCATAGGTTACCACAGGCGCCAAGATGCTCATTGCCACCAGGTAAAGCATATCTATTCCCATTCCACTCCAAGATGACTGTTTAAAAAGTCCCAATGCCAAAACCACCACTGCACTGGCAATCAGCAAAGAGATGATGGTTGTGAACATTTGCCGTCTTCGCCTCAGTTTTCTTACCGAAAACAGTGCGATCGATGATGTAAAAAGTGCAATAATGATAAATTCCACATTATTCCCAATTAATATTCCGGCGAGCAATGTAATTGAGGTAACTCCCATAAATCCAATTCTTGCATCAAACATTATAGTTAGAACCATTGCAGACACCACGACAGGAATCAGATATTCAGAGAATCCAAGCCTCACTGTAAAAATGTATGCAAAGGATATTACCAATAAGAACATGAGTCCAATCAAGATTAGCATTCGAATGTCATCAAAAATGTGAATTCGATATGTTAACAAAAAGGTAAAGAAAAATGAAACTACAACAGCAATTGTAAGGAGTTTCCCAAGATAAGCGATTGATTTATCCAAAAAAGTTTCAGTCCCTGCGTGCTTGCTAATAGCGATGCTAAGAGAATTCAATTTTTCAAGGATTTCTTTTGTAATGCGTGTATTGGTATCTACAATTCTTTCATTTTGTAGAACGATTCCTTTATGTCTTGGAACAAGGTCTAACCTTGCCTGACTTCTTCGCTCCGTTGTTTCCCGATCATACACGAGGTTTGGGCTCATAAATTCCACAATCAATTCATATCCCAGCTCTAATTCTAACTCACTTTTCCTCTCGTACAGATGGGTGACTTCTAACCGTGATTTTGTCCAAGCTTGCTGAAGGTCGTTAAATGCTTCGGGGGAGTCTAAAGACGGAGCATCCGAAGCTGTTTGAATTGAAATGTCTGTGCTAATAATCGCATTTTTTGGAAGATCAAGGATCCCTTCGGCCCACCGATTTCTACAAACCTGCACAATAGATGATTCAAACTGTTTCAAATCAGTTCTTGATGGATCATCTGGAATTGGAATTAAAAATGCGTCCCACCGATCTTTTTCGATTGTGAATGGGTAGTTAGCGTAAAATGCTTGTAAAAGGATAGAAATTTTGGCGCTATCCGTTTGAACCATTAATTTTGCTTCTTCATATTGGGAAGAAAACCTGTAACGATACTCAAGGTCTTTTGAATTCCTGATATTTACGCGGGCTTGTCGTATCGCATCTACAGATTGAAAGAAATGGGACATCTTTTTGGTTTGAGACTCAACGATATTCTGATCCCGAGTAAACAAATATGGTTCTGAAGCCTGGGCTTGGTCTAAATCCGTTTTCAATTCGGATGCAGTTTTTAGGATCGGGAAATTAAACGGTGCAATTATCGGATCCCGAGTAATATCATCTAGGTTATAACTGTATAGAAGGGATGTTCCACGAGGAAAAAAGAACGAGAGTAGAACCACAAGACCTAGCACGACAGAAATTGGCTGCCAGTGGTCTTTCACAATGGTGATAAACACAGAAAGTTGATTTGGACGATGGTTAGAGTTCTTCATTAGATTTTTTGAATAGATTTAAGAATTTCCCTCGAAATAATAATTCTCTGTACTTCGCTTGTACCCTCGCCGATTTCGAGGATCTTTGCATCTCGGAAAAAGCGTTCCACATCATATTCTTTCACGTATCCATATCCGCCGAGTACTTGAATCGCTTCGGTTGTCACTTTCATAGCAGTTTCGCTGGCAAACAGTTTTGCCATGGCAGCTTCTTTGGCAACATTTTTTCCGTTATCTTTCATCCAAGCAGCATGAAAGGTAAGTAATTTTGCCGCTTCAATTTGTGTAGCCATATCTGCGAGTTTAAATGAAACCGCTTGGAATTTGTGAATCTTTTTCCCGAAAGCGGTTCGTTCATCCGAATATTCGAGGGCTTTTTGATATGCCCCTTCTGCCGTCCCAACCGAAAGTGCCGCAATAGAAATCCGGCCGCCGATTAAGGTTTTTAAAAATGTTTTAAACCCGGCGCCGGGCTCGCATAAAAGACAATCTTTTGAAACTCGCATATCCTCGAAAAATAATTGGCGCGTATCGCTGGCTTTCCATCCCATTTTCTTTTCAGGCGGACCAATTTTTAATCCGGGAGTGCCTGTAGCAACAGTGAACGCACCAATGCCCAGGAATTCCCCGTTATCTTCAATGCGAGCGGTAAGATTTAATACGCCGGCGTACCCAACATTCGTGATAAAGATTTTTCCACCATTAATGATGTAATCATCTCCATCTGTCACCGCTGTCGATTTGGTTGCACCAGCATCGCTTCCGGCTTCCGGTTCTGTGAGCCCAAATGCACCGAGCATTTCTCCGGATGCTAATTTTGGAAGATATGTTTGTTTCAATTTTTCAGAACCTGACATCAAAATAGGCATAGTCCCGAGGGATATGTGTGCTGCAAGTGTGATTGCTACGGATGCATCTGCCTTTGCAAGTTCTATCACGACTGCAGCGAATGCGATCATATCCATCCCCGCGCCTCCATATTCTTCCGGGATTGGAATTCCCATCAAGCCTAAGGCTGCCATTTTTTCTACCAACTCTTTGGGGAAGCGTCCCTCTGCGTCTAGTTCTTGTGCAATCGGTTCAATTTCATTTTTTGCAAAATCACGTACCATTTCAACAAGCATCATATGTTCTTCGTTAAAAAACAAGTCGTCCATCATTAATCTCGATTTACCATTTTACGGCAGCGGATGCCCACGTGAATCCTGCACCAAAAGCAGCGAAAATTATAATATCACCCTTGGAAATTTTTCCTTTTTCAACTACCTCGCATAAAGCAATCGGAATCGAAGCAGCTGTCGTATTTCCATATTTATGAATATTAGAATATACTTTTTCCATCCCAACGCCCATTCGTTTTGCGACTGCTTGGCTGATTCTAAGATTGGCCTGATGAGGAATAATTAATGCTACATCATCCATGGATAATTGGTTGGCTTCCATGGCTTCATTAATCACTTCGGGGAACCGGGTAATTGCATTTTTAAACACTTCCCGACCATTCATCATAGGATAATGTCGGTTTTGTTTTAGTAAATCTTCAGACATTCTCGGATTGTTAGTTGACCCGGGCTCTTCACACCACAACATTTTTAAATGTTTACCTTGGCAATGCAAATGCGTTGATAAAATTCCGCTCTCATCCTCAGTCGCCTGCAAGATGGCAGCCCCGGCGCCATCGCCAAATAAAACTGCAGTATCTCTTCCTTCGTCTGAAATATCCAGCGCAGTAGATTGTACTTCTGCGCCCACCACCAAAACTGATTTGGCATTTCCAGATCGAATAAACTGATCTCCAATGGACATCGAATAAATAAAGGCAGAACAGGCCGCTTTAATATCAAATGCGCCGATATTTCTCAGATTCAATTTGTCCTGGAGCTGTGCACTGATTCCCGGGAAAAAATAATCGGGCGTAATGGTGCCTACGATTACAAGGTCAATTTCTTCAGCAGTTACGCCGGCCATTTCCATGGCTTTACGAGAAGCTGTTTCTGCAAGATCTGAAGTAGTTTGCCCCTCTTCTACCCAATGACGTTCTTCGATTCCGGACCGCGTTCGAATCCATTCATCTGATGTATCCATCCATTGTTCCATATCCGCATTGGTTACAATTTTATCTGGGACACAGGATCCGATGCCAATTATTTGTGATTTCATATCAGGAATTCCATAAGAATGAGAGTTTCAACAAACTACAATTTACAGTAAATAATAATAATCAAGTTAATGAGTTAATGAGCATTAGGTGTGAGTTTAATATCTCGGACATTGAGTTGAATTTCACGACGATTTTGCCATTCATTGATTTCGACTACAAATGCTAAATCTATCGGATTCCCTGTAATAAGGTCCTGATAATGTTCGGATAGATTGAACCCAATTGCCCCATAAGTTGTTCCATTCTGCCGTACAGTAAAACGAATGTGGTTTCCACCGCCAATCACCTTCGGAATACCGGAAATTTCAACGTTTGACGCAAAAAATTTGGGTCTCATATTTCCGGGGCCAAACGGACTAAGCTTGTCAAGGAAATCCATAAATCTCGGAGTAATGTCATTCAATTTTAACTCACCCTCAACCGTTATTCCGGGAATAAGATCATCATCTGACAAACATTCATTCGCAATGCTAACAAAAGAAGATCGGAATGAATCGCAATTTTCTTCCTTCACGGTTAATCCTGCAGCCATTGGGTGTCCTCCATATCCTTCTAATGTGGATTTTACTTTTGTCAAAGCGTCGTATAAATTTAATCCGCGAATACTCCGAGCTGAACCGGTACCCAACCCATGTTCCTTCATCGATATGACGATCGCAGGGCGGTGAAATTCTTCTTTCAGTTTTGAAGCGACAATCCCAACCACACCAGGATGCCAATCTTTACCCCAAACAACAATTGCTTTGTCGGTTGAAAGATCTATTTCTGCATTTACTTTTAGCAGAGCATCTTCAAAAACTGCGTCCTGAATTTCTCTTCGCCGTTTGTTTTCTTCGTCTAATTCTCTTGCTAAATCAGATGCAATATCCTCATTATCTGTTGTAAGCAACTTCACACTTCTATTGGCATCCCCGAGTCGGCCCGCTGCATTTATTCTTGGGGCGACACCAAATACCAATTGGCCAATGCTAGGAACTTTATTCGAAAGTTTTGCCAAAGCCAATAATTTGCTAAGTCCAATAGATGAAGGCGATTTCATTTGGTTCAACCCAAAATGAACCAACGTTCTATTTTCGTCCTTTATCGGAACGAGATCTGCGGCAGTGCCAAGTGTCATAAGAGATATTAAATCTGATATTTCCGAAAATGATTTTCCACGATTTTTGATAATACCGGAAATAAATTTAAAAGCTACTCCGGCGCCACAGAGACCTTTAAACGGGTAAGCACAATCTTTTCGTTTTGGATTAAGAACAGCAAAAGCATTTGGCAAAGTTGCGTCTGGCGTGTGATGATCAGTGATAATGACGTCCACACCAATAGATTGGGCGTATTGCACCGCTTCAAATGCATTGATTCCGCAATCACAAGTAATGATAAGATTTGCGCCAATATTTTTTGCAGTATCAATTCCCTTTTTTGATAATCCATATCCTTCGATTTCGCGATTTGGGATATAAAATTCAGGTTTCCCGCCAACAGTTTGCATCCCAAGATACAGCACAGAAGCGCCCGATGTTCCATCCACATCATAATCCCCAAACACCATAATAGGAGTTTTGGTTTGGATATTTTTTATTACTCTGTCAACCGCAATGTCCATATCTTTCATCAGAAATGGATCGTGGAGTTGATCTAAAGATGGATTAAAAAATGGTTGGGCTTCTTTTAGGGAGGTAAAACCACGGTTCGCTAAAATCGTGGCAATGATGTTACTACATTTAAATTGTTTCCCAAGATGTGAAACCACCTCAGGGTCCGGTTGAAGACTAATCCATTCCATACGGGATTAAAATAAGCACAGGAATGGCGTGAAAGTTAGGTTTAATTTGGGTGATTCCTCCTCCACCCATGCAGATAAGAAGAATGCATATTTTACAATATCACCCGAATTAGAGAATCGGACAAAAATATAGAGCCGGTCGATAAGCCGAGTTCTGTCGCGGATGGCCATTCATCTGGTCCTGACATTTCTATCAGGATCTCGCGATCTACCCACTCCTCAAATAATGCGGACCACATTTCGGAGCTTACTTGATCTTGCACCGGGCGGGGTTTACCAAGCCTTCGGCGTTACTGCCGAAGCTGGTGGTCTTTTACACCACCGTTTCACCTGTATCCGCCAATGACGGATAGTCTTCTCTCTGTTGCACTTTCCATGCCCTTCCGAGCCCCTCGTATTACGAGGCACCCTGTCCTGCGGTGCTCGGACTTTCCTCCCTTTCGAAAATCGAAAAGGCGACCATCTAACCGGCTCATATTTCAAAAAGCCGGGGAAGTTACACGTTTGGGGATATAAAGTTGAGAGGGTTTTTCTTGCTGGTGAAGATTATGGGTTTATTGAGCGACTGGCTTTTGTTTGGGAAATGATTCGCAATGCTTATCATTTCGGTCCGGTGGATGGTGGTTCTTCATCAAAGGACCTTGCTCTGCTAATTTAGATTCCTCTGGCTCCGCCAGCCGGCGGATCGGAATGACTGGGTTGGGAGAAGTACAATATAATCCTTAAGGTTAACTACTTTTCTTAACGTAAGAAAAGTATCAAAAGAAGCTTTCGCTACGGAACAATCCGAGGAAAAAGAATTATCCAACGGGTCGATTTTTAACTCCCCGAAATTCTTTCTTGAACAAAAATTTTGATTCCAAAGGGTCATACAGAAAAATCGCCTCTTCCTTTAGGATAATACTTCCTCTGGATCCCGGATTTTTCCAAGGCGAGGAAAAAGTAGAAGATTTGGATAGTGGTACATAAATACCTTTGCGACGCAAAGGGGATGTAGGGAATCCACGATCAGGGATGATCGTGGCACTTTTTGGATGTTAAAAATAATAACTGTCATTCCGAACCGAAGTGTGAGGATTCTTCATCGAGTGACCTTGCTTTGCCAATTTAGATTCCTCTGGCTCCGCCAGCCGGCGGATCGCTCGGAATGACTGGGGTGGGGTACAATTTATTTTGCAGATTCCCAAAAAAGAAATCTGTTGCATACATCACAATTAAAGACAATTTTTTCAGATTTTATTTCAGATACGATTTGTGGTGGGAGTACAGACCCGCAACCGCCACATGCATTTGAATGAATTGCAACGACCACTAATCCATTCCTCGCAGAAAAAATCTTATCATATTTTGAGAGTGTTTCCTGATTAAGGTTTTTGGTTTTTGAAGTTCTTTGCGATTCAAGATCGGATTTTTTCTCAGATGATTCTGATATCAATGCTTCTAAGCTCGACCTGCGATTTCCTAAGTCCAATGTCAGCGATTCTAAATTATCCTCTCCCTCTTTTGTTTCCTCATCTAACGTATCTTTCTCTTCGCTTATTTCCAGCGTTGTCAATTCAATGGTATTGAGTTGTTCTTTCAGATGATCCATTTCATGTTGAAGGGCATCATATTGTTTGTTATTTGTTACCAAAAATAGTTGATCTTTATACTTGTCAATTTTTTCTTTAATTGTGTTCATTTCAAGCGTGTTTTTATCCATCTGCATCACAATTTCTTTTGACCGAACTTTCCCTTCATTTACAGATTTCGTTAAGCTGTCTTCTTCGTTTTTGAGTTCATCCACTTTGGTGGGTAAGTCGCCAAGCAATTCTTCCAATTCTTGAAGTTCGGTATCAATTTTTTGGATAATCACAAGATCCAGAATGTCTGTCATTTAAGATGTTCCTTTCTTATAAAAACAAAAATGCACCGAATTCGGTGCATTGCAGTTTGAAAATTCCCCAGAAATAATTGCGGAATATTTATCGAACCAATTCGAGAGAATCGGCACTCCTTTCCGGGAAAGAGGTTGGTTTTTCATATATTTTCTTTACTATTCATAACGATTAAAGCCCTTAAATTTACGGCAATAATTTCAACCTGAAACAAAAATTAATCGGGTGGAGTGAATATTGTCCAGATTCTTGGAATCTTGTGCATTATCATTTCGTTTTCGAAATTTTAATAAGGAGCAGAATTGAATTTAGAAACACACATTAAAAATCATTCAGCCAAGGTTGGAGTTGTTGGACTTGGATATGTTGGACTTCCCGTATGTATTGCCTTCGGGGAAGCCGGTCTGTCTGTTACCGGGATAGATTTGAATGCACAAATTGTGAAATCCTTAAATCAAGGGAAAAGTCACATTGGCGATGTATCAAACGAAAGGCTACAGAAATTGGTTGACGTCGAGCGATTTAACTCCACACTCGATTATGCATGTATTTCTGATCTTGATGTGTTAATCATTTGTGTACCAACGCCCTTAAATAAGGTAAAGGATCCGGATGTATCTTTTATTATATCAGTTACGGATGGAATGCTACCTTACATGCACCAGGATTTACTGGTTGTACTTGAGAGCACTACTTATCCGGGTACAACCCGTGAACTTGTTTTAGAAACATTGGAAAAATCCGGTGAAAAGATTGGGGAAAGTTTTTTTCTCTGCTATTCTCCGGAACGTATCGACCCGGGAAATACATCTTATTCATTAAAGAATACGCCCAAAGTTGTTGGAGGCGTTACGGAAACCTGCACTCATTTGGGATCCTTACTGTACAGTCTAATTTCGGATAAAGTTGTACCCGTTTCTTCTCCTGAAGCAGCTGAAATGGTTAAACTTCTTGAGAACACATTCCGATCAATTAATATCGGACTCGCAAATGAAACAGCCATTATGTGTGAAAAGCTTGGTGTGGACGTTTGGGAGGTAACCGATGCTGCATCCACAAAACCATTCGGGTTTATGAAATTCACCCCAGGTCCTGGACTTGGCGGACACTGCATTCCGATTGATCCTCAATATCTTGCCTGGAAAATGAGATCTTTAGATTATCGCGCTAAATTCATTGATTTAGCTCAAGAGATTAACACGCACATGCCTCACCATGTTGTAGAATTGATTTCGGAAGGGTTGAACCAACAGGGGCATGCAGTTAAAGGAAGCAAAATTTTATTATGTGGTGTGGCTTATAAAAAAGATATTGATGATATAAGAGAATCTCCTGCATTGGATATTATGAAATTATTGGAAGAGGACGGAGCTGACGTAGGTTTTTATGATCCGAATGTTGAAGAAATTCGCTGGAATGGCGGGACAATAAAGGGAATTGAATCTATTGATAAAGAAACAATCCCATCTTTTCGGGTAGTGGTTATTTTGGCTGACCACTCAGATGTGGATTATTCTCTTATTAAAAAACACGCGGAACTGATTGTGGATACTCGCAATGTGTATTCGGATGCAGATCATATTATTCGATTGGGCGTGGGGAAAAAGAAATAGGGCATTCCCACTTCGAGTGGTTTCAGTTCAAAGGCTTGAAAGGATAACGCGTCTCCGCCAACAGGAGTCTCGGGTTGACAGAGCTTGATAGAAATTGGCTAATGGGGGGAAGGTTTGTCATTCCGAACCGGCAGATGGTGGTTCTTCATCAAAGGACCTTGCTCTTCGAATTTAGATTCCTCTGGCTCCACCAGTCGGCGGATCACTCGGAATGACTGGAGTGGGGTGAATCAAATTTTATCTGAAATGGGGGTTTGATAATGATCGAGGTACATAAAAACCTTTGCGGAAGGTTCTAAACTTTCGCAAAGGATATGTAGGAAATCCACGATCAGGGATGAGCAAGATCATTTGTGTTATCTACTTTTCTTAACGTAAGAAAAGTATCAAAAGAAGCTTTCGCTACGGAACAATCCGGGGAAAAAGAATTATCCAACGGGTCGATTTTTAACTCCCCAGGATTCTTTGTTTAACAAAAATTTTGATTCCAAAGGGTCATACAGAAAAATCGGCTCTTCCTTTAGGATAATACTTCCTCTGGATCCCGGATTCTTCCAAGGCGAGAAAAAAACTAGAAAATTTGGATAGTGGTACATAAAAACCTTTGCGGAAGGTTCTAAACTTTCGCAAAGGATATGTAGGAAATCCACGATCAGGGATGATCGTGGCACTTTTTGGATGTTCAAAATAATAACTGTCATTCCGATCCGCCGGTTGGCGGAGAGGAATCTTCATCTGGTGACCTTGCTCTTCTATTCTAGATTCCTCTGGCTCCGCCAGCCGGCGGATCGCTCGGAATGACTGGGGTTTCTTCCTGCTAATCCGGGAGGGCGGAAATTGTAGGAAAAACCAACGGTAAATGATGTTTTATTAATATCCTTGACTGAACCTGATCCAGGATTAAAAGGATCAAAGCCCGCATTTTTCCAATCAATAACGCTAACGCCCAAATAGACCAATAAATCCTGTTTCCAAACGGATTTCATCAGTTGAATATCCATTACAGTTCTTTCTTCCACCAATCCCGAAAATCGCTGATAATTATCCTGTGTTTGGTCATACTGATTTTCCAAAATGGCATCTGTGACTTCACCGCGTTTCACATTTGAATAGCTCAGAACCCAATCAAACCCAAATAATTCAGCTACGTATTCAGCATATAATTCCTGAGCATGCGGTCCTGCCCAAAATCCCAATGGATATCCAGACGAAAAGGCATCGTTCACGTTAAATCTATGACGATAAATGCGATGGTCTGTCCACGTATATTCAATTTGGAAACGATCTTTTTCTTGCATTAAAGCAATCCATTCGAGACCAAACTGCCAACCAAACCAATTCCGTTCATTTTCTTTATTAAAGGTATTTTCAATGGACCATTCATCCAAAAGCCAAACGATATATGCTTTTCTCTGATTGCTGAAATGCAATGTGATATCGCCAGCCATCTGAATATTATCGGTATCATCCAAATAATGCTGCAGCGCCCAAAAAGGGATGAATGGCATTAGATATGTGACTTCCAGCGGGCGGACTGCGTACACAACGAGGTCAGTTGCGCCTAGGGAAAGAAAATCAAATGGTTGCCATTCCAGACGGTGCCCAGCTACCGATCGTGAAATATCAAATTGTTTTGTTCCTACACCCGTATAATATTGAGCCCGTGAAGAGTCTAAAATATCGCTATTCAAAAACCCGTGAAAATAAGAGACTTTCAAGTTGGGAAGCACATCCCATTCAAAACCGAATTGTGGAAAAGAAGGTACTCTATTTGATACCGTCAGGGAGGACATTCCCGGACCCCAGAATCTGTCGTATTTCCCGAATTCAAATGAATAATTATCTCCCTTGTACTGAATGAGCATATCCGCATCATCGAACCAGAAATCGCCATCCAGCATGGAATAACTTTGTGAGAATCTTTTCCCTTTATCCGGAGAAAGGGAAAACGGATCGCCCGACATTCCATGAACGCTGGTGTATACCCAACGCCCCATGATTTTCCAATTTTGGTTAGACCAATCTGCCTGTCCTCCGAAGCCTCCAATCAAAACACCATCCGTTTGAAATGCATTCCAGTCGCCTCCGGTAGATTTATTTATCGTGAACGCAAGTGGACGCAACGAAAAATTCTGACTGAATAGAACTGTAGAAAACCAAATAGAAACCCAAAATATTCGCATAGGACTTGTTTAAACAGAAATCAATGTTTCAAAATACGAGATGGTTTTTTCGAGGCCTTCTTTTAAAGATATTTTTGGTTCCCATTCTAACTTTCCTTTTGCGATAGAAATATCCGGCTGGCGCTGTTTGGGGTCATCTTCCGGAAGATCTTTAAATATTAATTCTGAAGTACTACCCGTCAAACTCAAAACCGTTTCCGCAAGTTCCAACATAGAAAATTCGCCCGGGTTTCCCAAATTGACCGGTCCAGTAAACCCATGATCTGTATCCATCAGCTTGACAAATCCATTTATCAAATCATCTACATAACAAAACGAGCGCGTCTGTCTTCCGTCACCGTAGATGGTGATATTCTCTCCCTTTAAAGCTTGCACAATAAAATTAGAAACGACTCGACCGTCGTCCGGATGCATGTTGGGGCCGTACGTATTAAAAATGCGTGCTACTTTGATATTTAAATTATGCTGGCGGTAGTAATCGAAGAAAAGTGTCTCGGCACATCGTTTACCTTCATCATAGCAAGAACGAAACCCAATAGGATTTACATTGCCCCAGTAGTCCTCAGTTTGCGGATGAATGGCAGGATCGCCATATACTTCACTTGTGGACGCCTGAAAGATTTTAGCTTTTAAGCGTTTAGCAAGCCCCAACATATTGATAGCGCCATGCACGCTCGTTTTGGTCGTTTGCACAGGATCGTGCTGGTAGTGTACCGGCGATGCAGGGCAGGCAAGATTGTAAATTTCGTCCACTTCCACAAAAAGCGGAAAACAAACATCGTGCCGTAATACTTCGAAATTTGGGTTATTCAGTAAATGTGAAATATTTTGCCGGGTACCCGTATAAAAATTATCTACACAAAGTACTTCATTCCCCTTTTTCAACAATTTTTCGCATAGATGAGATCCAAGAAATCCGGATCCACCCGTGACGAGAATTTTACGCATTATATTTATTGGTTTCATAAGAACCTAAACTAAGGGTATTGGGTGAAAATAGCCACAAAGATCACCAAGGATTTTATAGAGGCAAGATGGAGTGGCGTTAAAAAATAACTGTCATTCCGAACCGGCGGATGGTGGTTCTTCATCAAAGGACCTTGCCCTGCTAATTTAGATTCCTCGTCGCCTCGATGGGACTCGCTCGGAATGACTGGGATGGGTGAGGTACAATAAGATCCTTAGGGTTAACTACTTTTCTTAACGTAAGAAAAGTATCAAAAGAAGCTTTCGCTACGGAACAATCCGAGGAAAAAGAATTATCCAACGGGTCGATTTTTAACTCACCAGGATTCTTTGTTTAACAAAAATTTTGACTCCAAAGGGTCATACAGAAAAATCGGCTCTTCCTTTAGGATAATCCTTCCTCTGGATCCCGGATTCTTCCAAGGCGAGAAAAAAACTAGAAGATTTGGTTAGTGGTACATAAAAACCTTTGCGGAAGATTCTAAACTTTCGCAAAGCTAGGGTTTGTGAAAAAAATG
>Ga0233448_1002335_pt1 | contig 13589 bp, 21 predicted proteins | sample SI_124_October20_2_FD_183015 | JGI IMG/M metagenome (GOLD analysis project Ga0233448, IMG submission 183015) | Seawater microbial communities from Saanich Inlet, British Columbia, Canada - SI_124_October2016_150_MG | ecosystem: Environmental > Aquatic > Marine > Inlet | place: Canada: British... | reverse complement strand
CAACGTTTTTAATCCATTGGCGTTGTCTCAATTGCACGACCTTTTCAGCTATTTCTCTGGTTTTATAACCCCTGCCAAATTCTCTGTGCCAATTATGATCTCGGAGGAAATTCGCCTTTGGGTATCTCACCATGATAATGAATGGCTTATCGATCTTTTTAGCCCGCTTATGTCCATTACATATTTCTGAATCAGGCGGGGATTGGACCGCGTTTTTGTGCGCGGAATGTGCAATCTTATGTAATGGGTCAGTCATTAATCCCTCTCACTTTGTATCTGTCGCAATGTCTGCGGTTTGCCAAACTTATCTTCGGCAATCAATTTATCTTTAATCTTACCGGCCCGATGTTCCTGATTGATGTTTACACCCTCCTCGGCAAACCAACCATGACGACAATTAAACCCGCCCCCGTCAGTTCGTGATCCTGGAAATCTCGAATCGATCTCCGCAATAGTCAACGCCCCTGCTGCAATCATTTCGATACAGATTGGGCGAGTCTTTTCGTCCAGTGGCCCCTCATATCGATATTTTGTTTCGACCGGTAATTCGTTCTGCATCGCTGTGTTTATCGTACGGCTAAACGTACTCAATCCGGTATTTATCAACGTCTCTAATTGGGCCGGTGACAGTGTCGATCCTGTGATTGCGCGAGCAATTTCGGACCGCCCTGCCCCGGTTAAAATTCCCTTTGCCACTTCGTTTTTGACCGTATTACCTAAATTGCCCAGATTAGCCAGAAATGACGCGCCCTCAATGTCGATATACGATTGGAGAATCGGACCGGACAATGGACTGATTTGAGTCAATCCGGATAGTTCTGCGACGAACCCGGCATCCAATACTTTTAATATACTCGACTCCATCGCATCGGTAAATAAATCTAATTGGACCGCATTAATTACGCGGGGTATATCGGCCGGATCGACGTTGGCGGTGACCTCGAATAGAGTCCCCGTCATTACCTCGACGGTATCGTCTATAATCTTCTGGATTTGCTGTTCAGGTGTTGGCATTTAATCATCTTTTTTTGTTATAATTAAATCTCTGTATTTTTTACACCGCAAGCATATAGCCTGTAAAATATGTCTATTTCTATTAAATGGTTTTGAGGGGCCACAACTCGCCTCGGTGATACTCGTTGCAACGTGTTTATATTGGTTGCTCTTACAGTGTGGACATATTTTCCGAGCCATTACGGATTAACTTGGCCACCCTGTAACGCTTGAACCAATCGGTCCGCTTCGGTCTGATTCTGTTTATCGACCCAACCACGAGCGACCAAATGTTCAACCGCATCGGCTCGATCTGGAAATTTGTCCGGGTCACGTTCCATCAATATATCAGCTTCGTCCTTCATGTTGTGAGCCAAATCCCAATCGTCAGCCTCACGCTTTTCGTCCTGGGTCATAATGTATTCGGTCTCACTGAAATCGATTGTTAATTCTGATCCAATATCCCGACCCGTTTCAACGTTAAATATCACTTTGTCGATCTCAAATAATGCCTTTTCGAGATTCTTATATCGTTTAATATCGTTGCGCCTGTCGTCCTGTAACTCCTGATTCCGTTCGCGTCTGGCTGTCCCGCTCTCCGGCTGTGACTCAAAGAAATCGGCGGGTAGATGCCAATTAATCGATACGCGTCGCATCATTCCGTCCAATGCCTTTTCGATTGATTCGATTGTGTTTGGTGGTGACTCAATACCAAACTGCGCACCCTCTGGAATGACTAATCGTTCGTCAACACCCTCGGGTAATTTAGTAATATCGACATTATCACCGGCGATCCATTCCTTGCCGTATGACTGGAAAACAATATTCCCGGTCTTGGCCGTTTCGACTACATTCATAATCAAATTGGTCTGGACGACGTCTCGTGCAATATCGACGTCTAAAAAATTATGATCCGGTACGCCATCACGGAATCCAAACTCGACTGGGATCAATCCGTATCCGTTTTCATGGTCTGGATTATCCGGGTCGTCTATGATCTTACCGATAACAGTCTCCTGACCGATTTTGGGTCGTTCGTACAGATAAGTATGATCCGCGTCCCAGTATTCCCATATCGCGACGTCATTATTTGCCTGCGCTCTGGTCGATATTGGATAGGTAAACGCCACCGGTTGCATCGCGTTTTCTGTACTGAATAATAACTCATATTCCCAGATCAAATCGGTTTCCATCTTATCGTTACGCCATGACCGTTTGAACGCCACCGCATCCAACAAATTAGTTAGTATTTCACCGCGTTGCATCCTCATGTCGAGATTGACATAATCGTCTTGGTATATCTCGGATATTTCACCATCGATCGATCGGATCGGTTCGACCATGTAAACCAGACTGACCCGTTCCATTATCCGTTTCGTCGGATTCATTAATCCGGATGGCAGCGTGCCGATCTTTAAAACGTTCTCGGTGTATTTCAGTGTATTCGCATTAAAATAATCCAGTGCCATATTCCGGTCCTGGACCCATTGGTCAATCGATTTTTTGTCAAATGCTAACTTCGCAGCGTCAAGTAATTGTTTCCCTAAATTTTGATGTATCATCTTGGCATCCTTCCGTAGAATGGTCGGTTAATTGGTGATTCATAGTCCACTTCGTACCGAAATCCATCGGATGCGTGAGTTCGTAATTTATTCGATTTATCAATGTCCCGCGTACCGGGTTTATTGATAACCTGTTCAAAATCTTTAATCAGTTCCTGACATTTCGGGTCCATAACGCAATCGTCCGGCAATATCTTATTGACCGCATTAACCGAATCGACAATGGATGGCGCTTTTCGTTTGACCCGTAATTCAAATCGATTATCTATTAATATCTGGTGATCTGACCGACGCGATGACGTCCCGCGTGATTTACCGGCCGGATCAGGGTAAGCAATATATCTGGCATTACCAGGATAACGTCGATGTACCTCGGCGCAGGCGTCCTCGGTCAATAGTCGCCCTTCGGTGTGGCTTATTTTAATCTGATCGAATATCCTATACCGAGGGGAGTCTGAATATAACTGACTCAAATTACCGACCATTGGATCAACGTTAAAATCGACGCTGAATCGTATCGGTAAATTCGGATTGTATTTGACCGGTTTGACGTTATTGTCGCGGTTGAAATTGTAATAGGTCGATCCGGATTGCAGATTGACGAACTGACCGTCCATATACGCTTTGAGTAAAGTTTCGTCGTATGTATCCCGAAGTAATTTAATGTAATTGTCAGGTAAGAAATGATTATCGGTCGTCTTGCCGTGTATCAGGTGACGCGATCCGTCATTGTCCTCGACGAATAGTTTATGCGTGTATCCGAACCCTTCCGGTGTGGTCACAAAGTAGATTCGGACCGTTTCCGACCCTCTCATTCGACCGATCGATTTGGTCCATGCTGTGTGGCAGTTCTTCCACGACTCAATATCAAATTCATCAAATCCGATGTAGGTCAATTCTGCCCCGACAATGTATGCCGGTTTTTGTAATTGGTATATCTTGATACGTCCGAAATCAGATTCAAACCGGTGTTTACTGACGTTGTATTCGTAATCGATGTAATTTTCTTCAAGTAGGTCCCGGAATGGTCCGACAAATAGTTCTTCCGCCAGATCATAAGTCGGGTAAATGATCCACCCGTTCGATATGCCGGTCGAGTTCTTCAACATGACGTGATTATGGAATGTTTCGGTCAGAAATATATGAGTCTTACCACCACCAAACCCGGTGACGAGTCCCTTGATTTGGTTCGGTGAGGTCAGGAACTCCCATTGATGCGGTAGATAGTCCTCCTGGTGGAATTGTAATCTCACTGTTTGAACCGGACAAATTCGACTTCACTGAAATCGGGTTTATTTGAATCCTTTTGGATAACCGTCTGGGCGGGTTTGCCCTCGGTCCGGTCTGTTATAAACGAAAACGCCCACGGTTTAGAGTCGGCGGCTTCGATGTATGCGAGTAGTGCGACTGCATACGACATGGTTATTTTAACGTTTTTCGGTAGTATATAATATTCTAACAGCTTATCCCTTAACGGTTTGGGTGCGGTTAATTCGCCCGCTTGACGTAGATATTCAGTAACAGTAAAGCCCTTTTTAGGTCGGCCTTTTGGATTTCCACTGACCCCAGGTTTAAACCCTTTGCCGGTAATTCCGCCGTTGTTTCCTAATTGTTTTTTTGCTGTCATCTTGGTCGCAAATATACGACCGAATCCGCCAATTTGTACCGATTTTAATTAATCGACGGATTATCGCATTGGATTGTCTTGATTCGCCTGTCTTGCTTCGACGGTTTTAAGTCGTCCAACAATATTTAGTGCGAAGTCGTCCACTCTTGTTTTTTCGAGTGATTCGACCCGTTCTGTTAGTTTGCTGATACGTGTATAAATCCCGGATATATTTGGTAGTTCGGTATCGTTATTCTGGTTCGATTCGAGTTTGTTGATGCGGTCAGCGTGAACGTCTCCCCTTAATTCGAGTTTGTCGAGGCGGGTCAATATGTTGCAGACAGTCATGTCTAACTCGTAAAACGCTTCGGCTGCTACAATCTCATCCGGCTCATCCAATATCGCTTGGACCTTTTCGACCGCTCCGGTTATTGAGGCCGACGTAATTAATTCGCCCATCATATCAACGATTCGTTCTGCTTTACTCATTTTAATCCTTTCCGATACCTCTTGGCTCTGGATTTTAGATATAATTTATTATATTCGTTTTGATCATGTGTCGGTCGGCATCTCGGACATATTTTTTTATGTTGGCATTTAGGTAATCCGGTGTAATACTCGAACCCTGGATTCTTTTCGGTTCGTTTCGTGCATGACCAATCTGACGCCCAGACATTATCGCATTTGGTACAGATAAACAGCGCGACGAATTTGGGTGATCGTCTGTATTCGTATTTATTGGTGTTATTGGTGTTATTGGCATAATCGACGACAATCGATACGGGTAATGGTGTCCCTGCTGCCAGTTGGATTTCTTTTTGTGTCATTGGATAGTCCTTTTCTTTCAGTGAGATTTGTTTATCTCGCATCAATTTAATTGAATCGAATAATTTTTGTTTGGCTGATTGGATATTATCGTTAATATCAACGGACATTCTCGCACCCCATTTCTTGGCGATTAGTTTGTCGTCGTCCTTGAATATTTTCCATCCGCAATGGGTCATACTACTCGCTCCCTTTCGACCGTTGTGTACGGTTCGATATGTTTTTTTATTAGTATTTGTTTGTACTCTGGATTTAAGTATTTAAATGAATCGTCCCAGATGAATGATTCGTTAGTGAGTGCGTCGATCAGTTGTTTCGCTCCACCGATCAGGTTATCCGGATCAATTCTGCGGTGTCGGTATGATATGACGGTAATATCGAATACATCGCCTGATTGACACGGTTTTATTTTATTCAGTGCCATTTGATTCCTGACGAGTAATTCCCATGATTGTCGTAGTCTGGTTTTTTTCGCCCAGTGCATTTTATCGATTTGATTCCTCGATGGGATTTGATAGGGGAGGGTTATCATTCCCCGTCCTCCCATTTGTTGCCGATTACTTCACAGTTAATCAATGACATAAGATGAGATTCCATAAGATTATAACCTTTCCGATATATTCTTACCGCAAATTTTGTTGCTTTTTGGCTATATATAACATATCCCTCAGTGTCGGTTTTTCTTAATCTCACCTTATCCCCCTCAAATATATCTTTACTGTTTTTATCCTTCAGCCCTGTCCACATCCCTACTGTCTCGGGGCGAACATAAACAGGTAAATCCGTTTCATTTTTCAATATAGTTGGCTTTCCATTATCATCATAGAATAAACAACCATATTCCCATCGACCATCTTCGGTTAGACCTCTGAATTTATACTTCAAAACGGCAACTCTTTTTCTTCGTCCTGACTTGGTGGAACTGATCCGTCGCCGTCGTAATAGTCTTTTACGACCCGATTCACTTTGTCTTTTAGGTCGGTGTCACCGTGTATTGTCGGATAATACTCATCGTCCTGACCTTTTTGGCTCGGGAACCCGACGAATCGACCCTTTTCGCCATCGATCAATTTGAATCCTTTGAGAATAAATCCCTCGTCTGTTTTTATATCGACAAATGCGAGTATTTTACCCCATTCGCCCCGGTTCATTCGTTCAACTTGCATTTAATTCCCCTCACTTTCATTTATTTCGTTTAATTTAAACGCGATAAATCGGATCAACCCGGCTATTTTCGCGTCGTTTTCGGTTATGTCGTTCCCGTTGGAGTCGTAAATCAGTCCGTCGGAAATGGTCAGAATGTCCTCGAATATGAAGTCAGGTTGCATTTGGGCGACCCTGTTCGATTAATTCTAAACTTTTAGCCAGTTCGGTTTTATTGATTCTATTGTCCTCTGCCCGTTTCACCTGTATCGGTCCGATTGTAGATTGATATTCGGTCATTACGATGTCGCAATATGAATCCTCACCTGACCGGTCCCATTCAAATTGACCTTGTGGAAATTTATTATGGAATGTAAAATTGATATTCCGTAGTCTCAAGGCGTTTTTTCTTGAATCACCTATCCGACATCGACCGCACGCCATGTACGATAATCTGGGCGCCCCTTCAAAATCTGATAGTTCCGGTATAAATCCGTCGTCATCACACCATTGGCACGGGTTTTTATTGCCTGCTTCGGCGAACATATCGTTAAAGTCCCGTCGTAGTATCATATCAAATTCAAACGGTTTGGGGAATTTAAGGATTTCCGGATTGGCCTTACACGCTTCGACCACTGCAAAATATTTATGATCGTCCAGACCTCCGAGTATGTCGTTATATGCTTTGAGTAGTCGTCCGTTTAGTGGTGTGCCGAAGTATTCGGATAATTCGATTAGAGCCTGATCGCGTGGTCCTGGTGGTGCGAAGTTATTCATTTTCATCTCCCTGTAAAGTATGATTTGACCTCACCAAATGATTCGGTCCATTTTGAATTAAAAATATACGTTTTGAAATGCGCCCATTCCGCGAAAAACTCTTGGTTGTATCCTTTCATCTGTGCGACTTCGATCCGGTTATTTATTGCTGGTAATAATTCTGGTATAATTTCGCGCCATGTTTTTTTATGTGTTTTTTTCAGGTAATCAAATTCGACATCGAGCCCTCGTTTCGTTCCGGGGAATTTTAATCTGGCTTGATTGAATTGATCTTTCAGAATTAAATCTTTTTGTTTTTGAGCGGACAATTTCTGCCCAGTTGGTGGGTTTGAATTGTCAGAACTCTTTAGAGTATTTTTAGAATGGTTATTAAGATTATTTAGTTCTTTAACTTCTTGTCTGTGTTCACTCGTTGTTCGCTCGCTGTTCACTCGTTGTTCAATACCCTGTTCACTATTTTGATATGTGTCCCAATTAAGTATTGTTATTATACGAGATGTTGAACACGTTTGTTGTTCAATTTGATGTTCGGTTTTTAGCTTTTTTAAAATCCGTTCAATCTTGGACGAATTTATTTTTGTCTCCTTTTGCATTACTTTTCTGCCTGTTTGGAACTGTCCAGGTGATAGTTTTATGCGCTGTTTATCAAATAGTATTTCGCGCGGTCTGTGCGTTGCTTTTAGCAATAAATAAATCCATAAAGTGAAATGATCGGAGTCTTTTGTAATTACTGGATTGTCCAATATTTGGCGGTGTAATTTTATCCATCCGGCATCCATAATTCAGACCAAAAAAATACACCCCGACGGGATGGTCCTAATAGAAACGAGGTAGTTTTTCGCCAAAAATAGTGATGGATGACAAAATACCCAGTTGAAAAGGCCGTCAGGGTGTAAGAGTTTCTGTTTATTATAAATTTCTATTAAAACCATCGTTTAAATATACACCCAAACCGGGTTAGTTTATGCATTAAAACAGTTTAGATTGATTTGATTGGTTCGGATTTTTACTGACCGTCTGGAATAAATCGCCCTGCGATTTAGTTGCCTCGATCCATTCGTTTGCCTCTTTAAAAAAGTCCTTTTTAATTTCAAATCCATACGCCTTCCGGTTTAATTCGATTGCAGCGATTAGAGTCGATCCACTCCCGGCCACCGGGTCAATTACGACATCGCCCTCATCTGTAAATATATTGATCAACTTTTTTAATAATTTTACTGGCTTTTGTGTCGGGTGTATTTTCCGGTATAATCCTGATTTGTCGTCAGATTCCCAATCAATAATATTAAATATCATTTTACCATGATTATTAAATTTGGGTAATTTGTCCCGATAAAGCAATAAACCATATTCAGCATTACCAACTATCCGCATATTTGCTTTTAATACCTGTGCTGAAAAGTTTTTGCGGAATACTAAATTAATATATCTATTAAGCCCGTATCTTTTAGCCAATTCTATTAAATACATCTGTTGGTCAAATGCACAGAAAATAATCATTGCGGGTGATTTACCTTTCTCTTTCGGTTCTTTCCGCATTAATCTATTGCAAAAATGCATAAACTCCGCCGGGCGGAAGTCCTTATCCGTATCGAAAAATTCAGAGTTTGCCAGTTCGCTTTCACCGTTTTTATTATCGCCACCTTTATACCATGCAGGATTAGACCCGTATGCGTTATTGCCGACGTTATAAGGTATGTCTGCAATGATTAATTGCGCTTTCCTGACGTTGTATCGTTTGTAATTCTGGAAATGATCATTTATTAACATTGTTATTTTCTCCTTTAGTTATTTCTATCCGACCCAAACCGGGGCGTCGTTGTAGTAAAAAATTAGACCATCTCCACATCGGTCCATTTGCCGGTACAAATATCCCACGTTTTTAAATTATCGACGTTTACTATTGTTATATCTGGATTATCCAATTCGATTTTAGTTATCGATGTTTTGAATTTCAGATTTGTTTTAGCGAAGTTGTGATTTTCGACTGAATCGTATTCGGTTTCAATTATCAAAAACATTTAGTTCTCCTCGAATAGTTTGGTTTGGGTCGCGTTATCGGCCCGCTTAATTTTTAATGCTGTCTCTAATATTGTGCGGCCGGCTTCATAATCAACCAGATTTCGAGCGATTTTCTCCTTTCGCTGCTTGCCTTTATATTGATAAAAATTATAATCATGGAACTCACATAATTTTTTTACTGCATCTGTTCGGGTAAACGCCGGGATGTCTCGATCTGACAGAATAGTCGGTAACTCAAAATTAGTCCAATATAGATGTCGTCCTCTTTGATATGGAAACGCCATTGGTTCATAATATGGGACTACATTCTCAACGCAATATTTACCTTTAAAATGGTGTTGCAAAAATAATATTTCTTGATATAATCCCATATCTGGATAAACCGGATTTTTACCATTCGTCCCAAACCCCCAAAATCTGGCTCGGCTATGCGTCGGACAGGGCGGGGATGACCATATAAAATCAAACTCTTTGTAATGATCTAATAAATATTTATGTGCATCCGCGACAATGACGGTATCATTTGGGAATCGTTCCTGGTATAACTTTGCGAGTTCTGTATCCAATTCCACTGCTGTGACGGTTATATCTGCAACCTCGTCCCATTTATAACGATTACCGCCTAAACAGGCGTATAGATTTAATATTCTCAAAACAACCCCACTTGATCCGTTGCCAACTCCCAACACGTCACCATCTCGCCGGTGACTGGACATTGTTTCCGTTGGTTCGTTTTGGTCAGTTCGCCTGATTTGGTCAGATTCGATATTGCTCGTCGTGCTGAATTGATCCGTGTCGGATAATTCGTGTCGAATATACCAGACGACATAAATACGTCACCTGGTGTATGTCTGCCGCCGTACCGCTTAAACCAATCCAAGACGCGTTGATCTTGCGTCCCTGCTTTGGCTGATTTGGTTTGTAGTCCCGGGCCGGTTATGTTCTGGCTGTTATGATACATTATGTTTTCTAGTCTTGTTTTGGTTTTGGCTTAATTGAGGTGTCCGACTCATCTGCATCCTCATAGTAATCTGACCTTTCATCAAAAACATGATCGTTAATAAATCTTAAATTGTGGTCGATATGATTATGTAAAAATTTAGAAATATAATTATATCCATATATGTATTGACTTTGCCCCGCCCAACACCGAATTTTACAGTCGTCGCAGACGAACGAATAAGTTACACTCATCACACCACATCCCGATCCGCCACGACCCGATAATATTCGAGTCCGTCGATTATGACCGTTTCGACCTGGCGGAGTTCCTTATTCCGTTGGACTGGATCGGCCTGTTTTAGTTTGAGTTTGCGGATTGTTTCGTGTAATTCGAGGTCGTTCTTTTTATAAATTCCTAATTGTTTATGGTCGAACCTTTTACTTGATTCCAATCCCGCGTTAGTTTCCATCAACTCCAAATTCTTATCCGATATTGTCCGCATTTCTGACGCCATCTGTCGGGTGATTTCGTCCGATCCGTCGTGAAGTAATTTGGTCAAATTATCTGCGACTTGGATCAAAAAATCCTCACGGCATTGGGTGAACGTGTCGATTAAGTATGGTAATATTATTGTTTTCATTCGATTTCGTCTCCTCTTTTATAGACTCTATTGTTTCCGTACGGTGCGGGTGTCCAGATATATTCCTGATCGTTGCAATCCCTCGATAGTACCGCATCGCCTTTAATGGTGTGAACTATTTTGGGGCAATTTGATATCATACTATCTAATATTAACGGCCAAACGATATAATGTCCAACGGCCCATCCAATTATTCCACCAATGATAAATCCAATTATTTGTCTCATCTCTACCTCTCTATTAATTTGCGCCCGTACTGGAATTTGCATCCAGAATAACCGACCTTGCGGTGCATTGCTTTATGCTATTACGGGCAATCTCGTGAGCCGGCAGGTCGAACCCTCAACCCACCGGCCCGACGCGACTCAAAGTCACGCCCTTAATTCGATGGGACGGCTCGGTTTAACCAGTCCGAACCGCCCCGATGTGGTGATTTGACGCGGGTCAAGGAGAAACCCGGAACGCCAGATTTGGTCACCACACACAACAAAGCTATTTTAAATAAGCCTGATTCAATTCAATGTACGGCGTCAGATAATCCCGAACCAATTCGACCCGATCATGGATTGACTGGATCGCCTTGTCGTCTCGCTTGATTATATAACGTTTGATTTTTAGATCGTCTGGCACGTCCGAATATGTCATGTCTTTCATAAAATGATCCCAAATCGCTTCGTCCGGATCAGTCATTCCCATTTTACGCGCATAACTGAACATCTCACGTTCGATTAGATGTTGCGGTGTGTCAGACAGTACATAAATCAACCAAAACTCGTCCGTATCGGTCAGGTCCATATAACATTGACCTTGCCAGTAATAAGACTTATCCGGGACGTCTGTGCCGAAATAAGGGAATGTAAACGGACTCCATGAGTTTTTTACATCGATTATTAAGTTCGGTTGAATTACGTCCGGTTCTCCTGTGATCCATTCATTACTAAACTGTTTATCGTTTTTCATCAATAAACCCAAATCGTAATATTCCGCCAAGAAGTCGATAGATTCGTTTTCAGTCAATAGACCTTTCTCGGTATATTTTGAACTGAACGTGTGCTGTCGATTATATAGTTTTTCTTTGAGCCATGTTTCGCAGTATGTCTGTGCGGTCTTACTGATAAGATCGGTTTTTTTACGTGGATTGGTCATGATCTGCCCGCACGCCGACGCTCTGATTCTAAATTTCATCGTCGATCCCTGCTGCCTTTTTGAAAATGTCTAGAACATCGTCGGCTAATTTGTATTTATCGGTAATGTCGGATAATTGATACGATCCGGATTTGACTGCCTTAACCGCCCCGTCCCATCGTTTATGACCGAGCGTTAGAACTTCCTTTTCTCGTTTCGCTGTTTTCGGTCTGATCCGAAGTGCCTCGACTGTTTCACCGAACGCCGGAACCATCGCCACGTACAACGTCATTTCCGTATCTGACCAATCCTCGATATAAGGTGAACCGGTCAATCTGGCGATCATTTTCGAGTTGGTAACGTTCAATATCATTGGTTTATGTCCTTTTAATCGTGCGACACAACATTCTTCGGACTGACCCTGTACGTTTTTGACCTGTTCGGTTCGGACTGAATCGATTATTACGTTCAAATCTTTGCCGTCCTCTAACTCGTACGCTCCGATATAATCCGGATTCTGTAGTTTTTTCCAATGTGTTTTACTCATTTTGAACCGTCTTTCAATTCGTTTAATCTCTTTTCAAGACTGTCAATTTCAATAACTTTGGCCTCTTGGATTTCCTGCTCGGTTCTTTTGTTATATTCAGCAATCAACACATTAAGTTTTCCACGGTATTCAATAATTATATTGTCAATCATATCAACTTTATGGATTGGTAGTGATAAGGTCGGTCTTGTAAAAAAACTAACTTCAATCTCGGCGATGGTTACGCTCGTGTGATCGCTTCCAGTCGCGAAATAACAACGTACTTGCTCATTACAATAATAATTGCTCCCGCCACCCCTTTCATCAAATGAAAACTGTCTGAAATCCTCACAAAGTTTTTTAAAATTTTCTATTGATTTTCTCACTTATTTCTCCTTTTTTATCTCTTGATACATCAATCGAAACAACCAACCGACCACAATCAATAATACTATGTGGGCGACTCTCAAGGTAATTCCGATAAATTCTAACGGTTGAAAATTTAATAAATCTGCCATTATTCACCCCAGAACATTTTGATCTCCGTTTATTATAAATAGGCGAGACACCCCTGCCCCGCCATACTTATAATTACGCATTACGCATTACGACTTTTACGTCTACTTAAAAATGCTTCAATTATCTTAATGGAGTCTTTATGGATCATCCGGGGGATACCTCTACCCTGGGAAACATATTCTACAAATTTATTCTTGCAGAGGTAGTCAAGATCAATTGGGCGAAGGTCGGGGTAATTATCTAGGATTTCTGAGCTTGATTTATAATTAGTTCTATTATCGTTCATTCTATTTTCCTTTATATTATTATATATGTTTCTCACTTGGGGAAATATAAAGAGATATAATAACATGATACAACAATAATATATAGTTATTTAAAATAAATATGCGCCAAATAATAACGAACCCACAACATAATACAATAATCGGTGAACGTAATCACTAAATAGTATAACTAAAAAGGGAGAACCGCCCCGGCAGAGAGGGACCGGGACGGCGGTGGTAGCGAGATAAATTAATAAATGGTCATAAACGTGGGTAAATTATGCGATTTGATGGACACGTTCCAATGATATAGGTATAATATCGACACATTTCAGGGCATAAATTTAAACTGATTCGACACTTTTACGGAGATAACCTTAATTTGAGTCTAATAATATCGGTGCCACGATCGTTTTACCCCGTTTTTTATCGATAACAAAAAAAGTCTGTTTCGGTATTTCGTAACCAAACCCCAAACTGAATGGAGTCGTCCCGATCAATGATCCGTTACAGATAAATTTACCACCGTCGAACATCTGATGGAAATGACCGAATACATCCAAATCGGCGCGTCTACCTTTGTCCCATTCGGATATTCGTTTATTTACCGGTATAGTAATTCCACCGACTCCACCCAAATAT
>Ga0233448_1002314_pt1 | contig 13699 bp, 14 predicted proteins | sample SI_124_October20_2_FD_183015 | JGI IMG/M metagenome (GOLD analysis project Ga0233448, IMG submission 183015) | Seawater microbial communities from Saanich Inlet, British Columbia, Canada - SI_124_October2016_150_MG | ecosystem: Environmental > Aquatic > Marine > Inlet | place: Canada: British... | reverse complement strand
GACTTAGAACGTAAGATGAGTTCTAGTCAGTTCAACCTCGACCAACTTAGTATTGGTAGAGATGCTTTTATGAATATGCTAACTGAGTCTTTAAAGGTCGCAGACAGTGAGCCTGCTAAGGCTGAGTAAAACAAGGAATATGAATGGAAATATCAGATATCTTTCTAACTCTAGTAGGCGTTATCATAGCAATGCTAGGTTGGTTTATGAGCAGACTAGCAGACACAGTAAACAAGCTAGAGCATAACATTACTAACTGTCAGACTAGTATGCCTATTAACTACGTCTTAAAAGAAGATTACAAGACTGATATGGCTGAGATTAAAAAGATGTTAAGTGACATATATAGAATCATTAGGGAGAAGAAGTGATATGGGTAGAGCTTGCTGATAACACTGCACGGTTCTTCCTCTTCGACCCTTGGACTCTTCCAATCAATTGGATACTAATATGATACGATTAGGAGGTACAAATGATACGATTACTAATACTATTCATAGCACTATCACTTAGTAGTTGTAGTTCATTAGAGCTAAGAAACCTAGGTAAGTCAGGGGCTTCTGCAGGTATTGCTTATGCTATTAATCCTCTTGCTGGTGTAGCTACTTTAGCAACTGCTATGGCATACGATGAGATAGTACCTGACAGTCCCGAGGTTGCCGATATAGAGACGAAAGAACAAGCAGTGGCATTCGTAGCTACCTCTTGGGGAAAAGATGCCTTATATGGCTTCCTAGCGTTCCTATTGATAACGAATGTAGCAGTACCTTGGATAACAAGAAGACAGGGCTATAAGAAAGCTAAAGATAAATATAAGGCTGACAACAGCCAAGTTAACACTTGACAAATAGCCACAAGTGTGGTATAATATATACATAAGTGTTACATTAGTGTAACAGAAGTAGGAGATTAAATGACATATAGAGAAATAATCAACAGTGTCTTACGTAGACTAAGAGAAGATACTATTGATTCAGATTGGTCTGGTGACCTCTACGATTCAAGTACAGTTACTGACTACCAAAAGTTAATTGGTGAGTTAGTTAATGATTCTAAGAAACAAGTGGAATCTTATCACGACTGGCAGGCTCTGAGAGAGTCATTCAATGTTAAGACTAAAGCAGGTAATATGCAGTACACATTAGGTGATGCCTTACGTGGTGCAGGAGTATCCTTCAAGGTACTAGATGTTATCTGTCAAGAGACTGGTCAAGTATTAGACCAAGTAACTAACGATTGGATTAATACTAAGACATTCCCTCTAGCTAATATCGCTACAGGTAGACCTACTAAGTATGCCTTCAATGGTATCTCACAAGCTAGTACCTCTAGAGAGCCTGACTTCAACGTAGACTTATATCCAGTGCCTGATAGTGTAGAGACTATCTCATTCAATATTGTAGGTGCACAGAAAGAACTAAAGGAAGCAGCACAAGTCTTACGTACTCCCTCACAACCTACAATCTTAGGTGCCTGGGCTAGAGCTATCGCAGAACGTGGTGAAGATGGTGGTACAGTATCATCAGGTGTAGCCGCAGAAGCTAGAGATGCACTCAATATGGCAGTACAGTTAGACTCTTCTAATATGGAATATGAGAGAGACTGGTATGTCGATTAATGGTAAAGTCTTAAATGTAGCTCCTCTAGATACTATTGGTATCAACGGACTAGATTCACAGACTAACCCTACAGCACTAGGAGCTACTTGGTTCACTAAAGCAGATAATATTATATATACTGAAGGTGGTAAAGTTACCTTCCGTAAAGGCTTAAAGCAGAAGTCCCTAAATGGTGGTGCTAAGATTGGCTCTATGGCAGAGCACTTTGATGGCACTAACAATAAAATCTTTGGTGCTATCTCAGGTAATATCCACGAGTTAGACCTCACAGATAAAGATAATGCCTTCGGTACCGCTTACGCCACTGGAGGTTCTACTTCAGACTGGCAATTCCAGAACTTTAACCACGAACTAATAGCCTTCCAAGGTGGAGTAGATATGCTACACTACCACGGAGGTTCTTGGGACCTGATGAAGAATAATTCAGGCTATACCGCACCTTCAGGTGTTACAACCTTCGACCCTTCTTGTGGTCTTGGTTACTATGGTAGAGTATGGGCAGGTGGTATCACAGAAGAGAAGGATGTACTATATTACTCTGACCTCTTAGATGCACACAAGTGGGGCTCAGGTTCTTCTGGGGGTATCGACTTAAAGACTGTATGGGGACACGATGAGATTGTAGCTATTCACCCTTATATGGGCAAGCTAGTTATCTTCGGTAAGGAGAATATTGTAATCTATAACTTCCCTGATGAGCCTACAGATATGGCACTAGATGAAGTTATTCGTGGTGTAGGTTGTATCTCTAGAGATTCTATCCAGGCTATCGGTAATGATTTATACTTCTTGTCTGACACAGGTGTACGTTCTTTAATTAGAACTGCGGAATCAGATAAGTTACCTTTAAAAGATATATCTGTCACAGTTAAAGATGAGATTATCTCTCACGTAAAAGCCTCTAAGAATGTTAAGTCAGCTTATTATTATGCAGAAGGTTTATACTTATTATCTTTTGTAGATAGGAATGTAACTTATGTATTCGACATTCAATATTCAACTGAAGATAGAGAAGTACCTAGGGTAACTAAGTGGACCTTCTCTGAAGACAGGCATCCTGCTAGTTTAATCTACTCAGAAGACTATGGTCTATTGGTAGGACAACACTCAGGTAGGGTGGCTAGTTATGAAGGTTACTATGATTCTGATTACTCAGGGTCTAATGTCTATGTAGATAATCCTTATACTGGTAGTCTATCTACTGTATGGATGTCATTGAGTCCAGAGCTAGAGAGAGCATCTATCTTAAAGAGATTGATTATGGTTATCTCTGGTGGTCAGGGTACTGATATCGGCTTACGTATCTATAAGGACTTTGAGTTAGCACCTAAGCTATCACCAACATTTAAACTTAATCCTTCACTTAGTGGCATCCCTTATTTATGGGGTGGTGCTACTTCGTTATATGGTGCAGCTAAGTATGCTCCTATCCACGGATTGAAAGAACACTCTATACCATTATCAGGTTCAGCTAAGTATCTTAGAATTGAGATGGATGGTGTAACTAAAGGGTATAAGGCTTCCCTTCAATCATTAGCTCTATTATTTAAACACGGGAAAACACGATGAGTAATTATACAATAGCAGTTGGTTGGTCAGGTAAGGATGCACTAGCAGACACTGATGCAGCTAAGGTAATATCAGGAGCTGACTTTGATACTGAATTTACAGCGGTTAGAACTGCAGTCAACTCTAAGGCAGATGTTAGTGGTGATGCAGCAGAGAACTTTGTATGTAATCTATTAACGGCTACTACAGCTACCGTAGGTGGTGAGACAGTAGTTACATTAGATACACCACAAACATTCACTAAAGCTCATTCTACGGCTTCTGAGACTATTGCTTTAGCTTCTAGTCAGACAGCTAACCTTCTGAATACAGATACATTCATCGTTAATGTACAAGGTGATGGTTATACTTTAGATGTCTCTAACCAGACTGCAGGGGCTAAGGCTGACTTCATCATTAAGAACCAAGGTGCATATGATATTGCATTCAGTTCTAACTTTAGTTTCAATGGTGGTAACAATCCTACTATTACTTCAGGTGCCAATAAGTTTGACTTAGTCAGATGTGTATCTGATGGTGCCTATATGTTCTGTACTATTGACTTAGACCTGACATAACATATGTCTATCACTAACCCCTTCGCTGCTGCAGAAGCTACCTTTAACCCAGGAGCACACGTTGAGTCCTTCGCTGATAATACAGAGGAGGCGATGGAGCAACTCAATCTAGGTAATGCTGGTGTCAATACTAATACTAACTTAGTTGATTTAGCTAAGATATTAGGTGGTAGTGATATGTCTTCTGTTAGTAATACTGGTGGTGTAGCTGAGATAGGGAACTTTGGTTTAGGTTCCAATCCTTATAGTGGACAGAGTGGTCCTGTAGCTGGAAGACAGGTAGTAGATTATAGTTCACAGCCAATACTTAATCCTGTTAACAATACTTATAGAGCACCTTCTCCTACAGCTCCTAATATGGGAGTTACTGGTGGACAGGAGTTTGACTTCTTCGGTAATAGAGTAGGTAATAACTTCTCTGTAGGCTCAGGTACTGCAGGTATGTTTGATTCTGCAGGTACTAACATAGGTAACTTTCTTAGTGATACTTTTGGTAGCTCTTACAATAAAGACTTTGGTACTACAGCCACTACAGGTTTAGGGAGTGTTAATTGGGGTACTAAGGATAGAGCATTTAACTTTGGTGATAGTAAGTTATTTAATGATGGTAAAGGATTACAGACTCCTAGTTGGACTAAAGATGCTTTAGGTTTTGCAAGGGCTGCAGGTTATGATACTTCAGGAATCAATCAAGGCTTAGGTCTAGCTAATATGACAGGCAATAGTTTATTTGATTATGCCGCAGCACGCTCAGGTAATCCTTATGTAGGTATGCTAAATGATGACTTCTCTCAGAGAGGCATTATGAGCAAAGCCTTAAGTTTTGGTAAGGTTCCTTATGCTGGAGGCATTATGGGAGCTATGGACTATGCCCAAGGATATAATAATTATGGTGCTCTAGGTTCTACTCTCGGTGGTTTAGTTGGTGGTCCTTTAGGTGCTTGGGCTGGTGGTATGTTAGGTAGAAATGCAACAGGCTTTGATGACCAAGGTAACTTCACTAGCTACATTAATGATAACTACTCAGGTGCTGGACGTGACTATGCAGAAGCTTCAGGTTTCAAAGTAGGAACACCAGAGTTTGATTACGCTATTAAAGGTTTTGAGAGTCTACAGAGAGGAACTAAGAACACAGTAGGGCAACAGAGATTAGTAGATGAGTGGAATAATAAATATACTACTCGTATTGAAGCAGAACAAGCAGCTGCAGCAACAGAAGAAGCAGCCCGTACTAGAGACTATGGTCAAGAAGGTGACTTAACTTCTAGACAGAATGGGCAGACCTTCCACAACGATAACTACAACTGGGGTTCTACAGAATCTCACGACAATACTCTATCAGCAGGTGGTTACACTTGGGATGGAGACCAAGGCTCAGTTGCAGAGATGCAAGAAGAAACAGGCTTAGGTACTCAAGAGTGGGATTCTAATGCTGAAGGATTCTCTTGGGGCGAAGAGTCTTGGGAGTCTGATGGTCAAGACACAGGTGATGGCTATGGTGATGCTGATTCAGATGCTGCTTCAGATAGAGTGGCTGCAGAACAACAAGCACAGGCACAAGCAGCAGCAGCACAAGCACAAGCAGCAGCACAAGCACAAGCATTTAAAGAAGCTCAAGAACAAGCTGCTAGAGACCGTGCTGAAGCACAAAGAGTTGTTGAGGCACAGAGAGCAGCTGAGGCACAGGCACAAGCTCAGAGAGTTAGGGATGAGATAGCTAGACAAGAGCAAGAAGCTAGAGATAGTTGGAGTGGTACAGATACTTCTGAAGGAACTTCAGCAGGTGATTATGCTGAAGCTGGTTTCTCTCAAGAAGATATGGACTTCGCTACTAGCTTTGATGAACCTTCTGATTCAGGTGGTGGCTCAAGCTCAGGTGGCGGTGGTGGTTCTTATATTGCCACTGCAGCTACTCAAGCATTAGGTGAAGAAGGATTAACTATATTTGAAGATTGGAGAGATTATATGTTCACTAAGCTTCCTACCTTCACTACTTCTTATGGTCGCTATAGAGTTACAGCACCTAAGATTGTTAAGGCTATCGATAAGAAGAAGAACGCAAAAGAAATATACAGTTATATTTGGGATATGCACTTAAAGCCTATCTTTGATTTGATTAGAGAAGATAAAGATAGTGATAAAGCACTAAAGGATTATAAGATAATGGTAAGAGAACTACAAAATAAGTTTTTAAAGGAGAAAGCATAATGGCTTGGTATGATATATTTGATGAAGAAACAGATGATTGGTATGACTCAGATGATGATGGTTGGGGCATAACTTATGACACAGGATGGGATGACTCAGGTGAGTGGTATGATGAATATGGTGATGGTCTAGATGCTGCATATGATGCTGGAGATGCCAGCTGGTATGATGACTTAGGTACTCCTTATTCAGGACCAATAACTGACCGTTGGGACACTGGTTTTGGGGGTCAAGCTAATCCTTATACAGGCATCGGTAGTACATTAGGTGATTTAGGTAGCTCAATAGGTAAATATACTGGTTCAGGTTCTTTCTTAGGTGGTCTGTTTGGTGGTGATGATGGCTCAATAGGGGGCAGAGACCTTATGAGATTAGGTGGTGGACTCGCAGGTTCTTATCTTAAAGATAGAGATAACAAGCGTTACAATGAAATGATGCAACCTTTGACTGACCTATACAAGTCACAGGCTGCAGACGTAGCTAAGAGACGTGCTAATAGAGAGGCTAACATAGCTTCAGAATATGGTACAGCTGTTGGTCTAATGCAACCAGGCTGGGACAGAAGAGACCAGAGAGCTGACAACTTAAGACAAGCACAAGGTAAGACACAGAGTTCTTCTGCCGCTTGGGATAGAGCAGCTAATGAACAAGCGAGAGACAATACTAGATTAGGAATGCAACAGTCTATCGCTAATCGATATGATGAACGTACTGGTGTACTAGGTGGACAGTTAAGAGGAATGAATCCTTGGAATGAGAAGTATGGACAAGCACAACAGAACCCTTATTTGAATATGGGTATTCGTGGGATGATGGGAGTATAATATGGGTATGTTCGATATAAGTGGTACAGGCTCTAGACAGAAGCCTATGTATGCTGAGGATTTATATGCAGCAGGACAGAATATGTTCGCAGACCAGATGGCTCCAGGTATCAAAAGAATGACTGGTTATGAATCCCCTAAGCGTAAGGCTATGGCGATTGCTGAGACAGCTGATTTAAGCTCTATGTCTTCTATCCAAGATACATATCAACAGCTACAGCAGATTAATCCTACGGCAGCTAGTGCCTGGCTTAAGGAGTCTTTAACTACTTTCAATTCTTCTACACAGAGAATGACAGCTGAAAACGCTAGGCTGGCTGCTATAGGGAAGAAGGGTAAAGATAGACGTATCGTATTACAAGGCGGTATTCAATACTATGCTGATGATGGCTCCCGTGTATTACCTGGTGCTGCAGGCAAAGCTGTTACTCCTGAGAAACCTAGTGACTTACCTCAGATGACTGAGAAGGAAGAGATAAGAATTGGTAGTTTGGTAGATGAGGCTTTTGACTTTGGAATGACAGACTTTACAGGCAAGAAGACAGAAGTAGATAAAGAGACTATCACTGACTTTGTATTCTCATATAGTCAGATTAAGAATGTTGGTCCTTCAGAAGTATTGAAAGGATTAATCAATGGTACTATCAGTCTAGATGCTCCTATCAACAAACAAGCAACGTCACAAGCTAGTAGCTCACAGGTAGGATTTATGCCTACACCTACTATACCTAAATAATTATGACTTTACCTTACGTTACAGACCCAGAGATTAGAAATATGTCCCAGGAAGAAGTAGATGCTGTTATGGCAGATATTGCCTCTGAGATAGATGAAGAGAATCAGAAGAAGGTTGATGCTTATGATTCACTGAACTTAAATACCTTAATGCCAGGAGAGATTGCTGGTGAGCTACAGGCAGTAGAAGAAGGAGATAGAGAGTTTATTACTCAGGATAAAGCAGCTGACTTCAATGATTCTTTTGATGTTGATTATCATTATAATTCACAGATAGATTCTGATTATGATAAATATCTAGCAGGGAGAGAGCAGGCTATTGGTAATCAGGACCAGGCTAAACTACAAGAGTGGGATGCTTGGTATACAGCACAGAAGAACAATAGAGACTTATATTCTAAGTTCAATGAGTGTTCTATTAATGGCAACTGTGAAGAAGGTAATGAAGATTACTATAACATAGCTAAGAATACAGAGTCAGACTGGAAGTACACAGACCAAGTTAATAATCAAGACCTACTTAAGTCTTTACGTAGGACATACGGTAACGTCAAGAGATTTGGTAAAGAAGCAGGGGAGCCTTTAAGTGATAAAGAGTTAGTAGATATGTGGATGTCTGACCAGGCATTCTCTAATGTCAACTTAACTAAGTTAGGTCTTGATGCTGCATCTATGATGAGTATGACTGACCAACAAAAGAAAGACTTTGCTCTACAGTTTATGACTTATGAGAAGATTGCTGCCACAGGTGAAGGAAGTAGAGATGGGTGGTCTCAAACCGCAGATGTTGCCAGTGGTTTAATCACTGACCCTGCTAACTGGGGTGTCTTAGCTACATTTGGTGTTACGTTGCTCCCTAAAGAAGCTGTCAGACAAGGGACAAAACAAGGGATTAAACATTATATCAATAAGTTCCTAGCTTCTAACATCACTAGGACTGGTTCTATTACTGGTACTTACACAGGATTGGATAATCTAGCTCGTCAGTCCATTAAGATTCAGGCTAATGTACAAGATGACTTAGATTGGGGGCAGTTTGCCCTAGCTACAGGTATGGGTACTGCTTTAGGTGGCACTATGGGTGCATTAATTGGTGGTATAAGCACTAAGTTTAATGACCTAGCTACTAAGTATATGATTAAGAATAAGATTGGTGATAGGGAATTCCTACAGACAATCAGAGATAATGTCAATGATGAGAAGTCCTTATATAAGTTCCTAAAGAATATAGGCTGGACACGTAAGGAAGCTAAGGAAGAGATTTCAGAGCTACATAAGCAAGGCTTTAAGTATGATGCTGCAGAGAAGAAGTGGGTTAGCTCTAATCAAGAGTATAAGCCACCTGTAGGTGCACGTAATACTGAAGAAGCTAGGCACGGTGAGGATGTCAATAAGAATCTACCTCCTAAACCAGTACAACAGGCAGGACAGAAGCAGTTAGATAAAGATTATATTGATGTAGGTAATATTGACTTACAGATTCCTTTCTCTAGAGCAGGACAGAACTTATTTGATTGGGTCAATAGACTAGGTAACACAGTAGGTCCTAAGGTAGCTAGAACTATCTATGGTTCAGACTCTATCTTAGTACGCTCAGGTCTACGGAGAGAAGCTAAGGCTCTCAACGAGGCTATGGCTGCTACTGATATTAATGTAGCTCGTATGTCTAACACATTGAAAGATATGGCAGCGAAGAATGAACAACAACTAGGCGATTTAAATAAATTAATTAGGGATAGACTACCTAAGAATCCAGAGCAAGTAGGTTTCTTAAAGAAGCTAGATGATATTAAAGATAATCAGATGCGTATGGCTTTCAATAATAAGGTCATCACAGCTGAAGATTATATGAGGTTTAAAGCAGATAAGTCTTATATCCCTCGTGTATGGAATTCACAACACTTGTTGACAGACAAAGGTGCTGTAGAGTTCAGTGAGTTTATGACTAAACTATGGAAGAAGGACCCTCGTGGTGCTAAGGCAATCATTAAGAATATCACAGGTAAGTCCAAGGAGGATGCAGAGATGATTATTAATAGTCACTTCGCTCCTGGACGTATCCAAGATATGTTCCGTAATAAGATGGATAGGGAGATTGATGTTCATCGTTCATCTCACTTAGAGTTCGACAGAAAGATTGAATTGCCTAAGACCTTAGAACATATGTTAGATAACTTTATGGCTAAGCCTTTAGATAGATGGTCTAAGTTCTTTGAGGATGTAGTCAAACGTAATGAATTCGCTCGTAGGTTTGGTGCTAAAGACCAGTATATCCATAAACGTATTAAGGCTTTAGAGAAACAAGGTAAAGGTAGAGAGGCTGACCACTTAAGAGAGACATACTTCACTACTATGGGGGACCCTAAGTTCTCTAAGACAGTGAAAGAGAAGATGGACAACCCTGTTATTATGAAGGGTATCTCTAAGATTAATGCCTTCCAGAATCTGAAGCTAGGACTTGCCGCTATTCCTAATGCTACACAGGCATTCGTGAATGGTACAGTTAAGTTGACTAAGTCTCACGGTCTAGTTAAAGCCCCTTTCTATGCTATGTCTGGCATTATGAGAGCTATAGTTAAGACTAAAGGTGATATGGCTATCATCAATAGAGCTGGTGTACTAGGTGAGATTGACTTAGCACGTATCGCTACTGAGAATATGCCTCACTCTAGGATTGTAGAGAGGGAGTTTACTGGAGGTCTTCAGTTCTTAAATGAACCTACTAAGTTCTTAAGAGCAGTAGGCTTCACTGGTGTGGAGGAGATGAACCGTAGGGCTGCAGCTATTATGGCTCACGGTCACGTAGCTACACTACATAATAAACTTAAGACTCTAGTAGCTAAAGGCAAAGGGAATAGTCCTAAAGCTAAGAAGATAGAGAATTCACTTAAGAAGTTAGGCATTTCAGACCCACGTAAGGCTGACTTATCAGGGAGAGACTACTCAGTTAGTGGACATATGTTCAATAAACAAGTTAACTTCTCAGGTGAGTCATTCAACCTACCATCACATTGGCAGACACCTTGGATGAAGTTAATGACTAAGTTCAAATCATTTATGTTCTATCAGGCTAGGTTCTTAAAGAGAGAAGTAGCTGATGAGTTGTTCCATAACCATAACGCTAAACCTTTGATTGCTTATCTAGCAGCCGCAGGTATAGCAGGTAATGCAGCTGAGATGACTAGAGCATTAGCTCAAGGTAAAGAGATTGAGAAGAATAGAGGTGCACTTGAGTTATTGATAGCAGGTATTGGTAATGCAGGTGGTGGTGGTCTATGGTGGGATACGATGAAACAGATGTCAGACCAAGGACCAGCAGGAGCCTTTAATATCTTAGGTCCTACAGCTAGTGATATAGCTAATACGATTCAAGATATAGGGAGTGGAGATTTACATAGGATGATTAAGAGAGCATTACCTAACGTACCAGGTAAGCACCAATTGATGGATAGTTTTAAATACTAATAACAGGAGTAAGAAGATGGAAGGAATGATGACAGGTAAAGTAGAAGAAGGTTCAAATGCTAATGAGTTACCACAGTGTAAGTCAGTAGCTGGTAAGATGATGTGTAAGATGCCAGGGACTACAGAGTTTGTAGAGATGCCTGAGGATTGGAGTGAGCTGTTTAGCCCTATTACTCAGTTATAAGAGATGGGACTACTAAGTGCCGTAGCGAAGGTAGCTTCTAAGAACCTCTCTAAACTATCTGATGATGGTATGAAAGGTTCTATGGTATCTGGCGTACCTAACTATATACCAGGGTATTATGGTCCTTCTGAAGCCGCTAAGGAAGCAGGAACAGGAGCTATCCTACGTGAGAAGATAGGAGGTTTTGCTGGTGTGGCTGGTGAAGGGATTAAGAATGTAGCTAAGATGCAGATGCCATATAATCGTGCAGTCTATAGAGATACTGGTATCAATAGACCACTAATGCAGTCACCTAAGCAGACTCCTGATAGTAGGACTATGCAAGAAGAGGTTACTGCTAGAGCATTAGCCAATAGACATATCTCTGAACAATCAGGACGTAAAGGTCCTAATGCTTTAGATGAAGTGTTAGATAGGTCTGCTTATACAGATTACATACCTATGGAGAAAGGCTTCTATGGTGTAGCTAATCAATTCAACAAAGGTACTTCTAAAGATAAGATTACTAAAGCTGAATCAACTGAGTTAGAAGACTATATGTCTAGGGTATGGAATACTAAGACTCTAATGGATAGGTTTAAAGGTAAGCCAGGTGAGAAGTTAGGTTTCAAGAGGAACAATAAGTTTGTCCTTAAGAGACCTCAAGGTACTATCTCAGGGAACCATTGGAATGATATGGTTAACCGTTCACTCTTTAGTCACGTGGCTAGAGATGTATTTGGTAAGAGCCTTAAAGACCCTAAGTCTGTGGATGAATTAGCAGAGAGACTAAAGAAAGTTAAGTGGTTTGAGGTGGATAAGAAAGGTGTTAAGCATAAGAGAGTAGGCGTACCAGGAATTAAGAAAGATAAAGATGGTGTGTGGTTTAGTTTCTCTAAGGCAGGCTCTGCTATTACCGAGGGAGGTGTTAACTTTAGAGTTAAGATTAAACCTGATGGTAATGGCTTCGGTGTTATGTCTGACGAACATAATTTCTTAGAGGCACTCCCAGGAATGTCTACAGCTCTACCTAATAAAGTACTGGCAGCTACCCCTCCTATGCATTTTAATATCAAGAAGACTAGACCTATGCAGACTGGAGGTGCTAAACCTAAGAGAGGAAGACCTGCTAAGCCTAATAAGTATGTTAATAAGAGTTGGCAAGAGTTTGGTCCTGAAGGTAATCAGAACCTAGATGAATTCCTAAATACTATAAAGCCCTCAGACTCCACCTTAAGAAAGGAGAGGCTGAAGGCTCTAGGTAAAGGTGGTATGTTAGGCGTAGGTGCTAGTGCTTTGTACTCTCCCGAATAGTGACCAAGGCATCGTCTATATGTAGGTAGCCTACTTCTTTGTCAATCCACTCGCTCCCTCCGAATTCAGTTTTGGCAGGGAGCTTTTTTGTGTGCCACTTAAAATCATAATCATCATCCTCTTCCATAGTTAACGGTGCAAATAAGTATAAGGTTTCACCTTCTTTATTAGGCATCGCCACAGCGTAGATGAACTCGAAGCCGTTGTCTATAGCGTATTGCTTATTCCAATCATACTTCATTTTCTCTAGTAGAGTATCATCATAATGTCTATTCCTACATTTAATCTCTAACATTATACCTAGCTCAGGGTCAAAGGCATCATACCTAGAGAACTTATCATCCATCTTCTCAAAGTTATACTGTGCTTTATTCAATAGGTCTATCACTTTAGCTTCATTCATCTCATTACTCCTTTACCATCCCAGCCTACACCGTGTCCAGTACCACAAGTCTTGAATGCTGGTGTTGACATAATTAATTTAGTGTCACTACTAGTACACTCTGGACACCTCCCGCTCTTCTTACGGTGAGCTATGGTGTTACTTCTAACATACTTATGCTCACACTTGTTACACATATAGTCATAAACCATTACATACCTTCCTTGTCTTCTTCATTATAATGCAGCCCATCGTTCCCATTCTGACCGATGATGTCGGTACGCTCATCGTCCCATACTTCCCCAGTATCAGTAGCTAACTTACTAAGCCTCTCATAGTACCCCGCATCAATCTTCTCGTACTCTATGGCATTCATAAGAGCCTTAACGATACCTACCTGTACTAGTGCATCAGCTTCAGCATCATCAATCTCCACCGTTAGTCTATTCTTGTTAGGTATAGCTCCTTCTAAAGCCTCAGGAGGCAGTACAATAAACTGTGTCTTACCTTCTCTAGCTTCATCAACTAGTGCCTGTAGTCCTAGCTTGAAGAATACTGCTTGTTCTTCTTCAGTTATATTCTCAACTACGAAGTCATTGGTAGTTCCTTTCTTCTCTTTAATCTGCATCATTGTTCTCCTATAGCAATCATATGTCTCAGCTCATTAGCTTCCCAGAACTCCTTCCACTGGTCAGGTGTGGATACCATACGTATTACATACTCTAGTGCTACACTATCCCTATCGTCACAACAGGTATACATATTAAGTAGTTCCTTACGTACGAACTCATCAGCTTCATCAGTGTTATGTCTAGGTGTAGATAGGTTAAGGAACTCATCATACTCCTCTAGTTTCTCAACCC
>Ga0233448_1002311_pt1 | contig 13710 bp, 13 predicted proteins | sample SI_124_October20_2_FD_183015 | JGI IMG/M metagenome (GOLD analysis project Ga0233448, IMG submission 183015) | Seawater microbial communities from Saanich Inlet, British Columbia, Canada - SI_124_October2016_150_MG | ecosystem: Environmental > Aquatic > Marine > Inlet | place: Canada: British... | reverse complement strand
TTGTCTTCATGTGCTTCATGGTAAAAAATATACCATTCGCAGAATATTTGCCCGTTAGGGCATCATGTTCTAAAATTAGTTTAAAAAATTTGTAACTATTCAGAGGGTATCAAAATTCTCTGAAAAAATACGTAAAATCTCTGTAACTGTTCAGGTTGCCCCTATTTTTCTCCAGTTCAAGGCAAAAAATATGAGTTTACAGGTGTAAATGAATATTTTTTAACGAAGAAATGGAGAAAAAGAGGGGTGACCTGAATAGTTACAAAAATTTAAGTCCTTTTATTGAAATAACGAACAGTCTTATAAAAAGTACCAAAAAACTTAGGCAAATTAAACCTTTAACAAAAATAGCAAATAGGGGACTTAGCCATTGGTCTGTACTTAACTGTTGAAGTGTGTTGATAGACTCAGTGAATAGATAGGGAAAATTTATTAGGTAATGTAGTCCCATGGTGAGTCCGTAACCCATGAAAAAGATGAGTGCAACGGTTGCAAATGATAAATAAATGCCTAAAAAATACTTTTTGAATGTTGAAAGGCAATCAAAATCAATGCGGGGTTCAAAATTTAATTTTTTATTTAATACTTTATTGAATAAAATCTGTTTACAGCTGTTGAGTGATTTTTCTGCAAGGTTAGTGATGTTTAAAAAATCGGCAACGATCCAGTAACCATCTAGCTTTAATATCGGTAATAAGTTAACGACCATGGCAATGACATTGCCAAAAACCACCAGTAAAATGATTGAGCTGTAGTCAGTAAGTATTGAAAAATAATAAATCAGTATCATCAAGGTTAATAAGATCATTTGAAAAAATATCCCCCCTAAATCAACGGATAGACGTTCCTCAGGTTTCAGTTCCCAGGCTTCTGTGACATCGGCATAAAATACAAACAGTACCCAATATAGTCCAAAGCCAATATTTTTGCAGCGTTTGTTATAATGAGCCAAAGCACTGGCGTGACCCATTTCATGTATCAGCATAGAAACAGTCATTAGGCAATAAATGAGGAAAAGTTCATTGCCTTGGTATTGGCTAATCAATCGAGATAAATCTTTGGGTGCATAATGACCGAACACCTCAGTCGACATGAAATAGCCAATGATCAATAAACTGAGAAAAATACTGGGTAAAATGACCACTCGGTGAAACAAGTGTTGACCAAAAAAGGTAATGGCACGAATACCCACGCCCTTGATAATAGGCACTCTAACCCACATGATAGACTGGGTTTCAATGTCTGCTTCATGGGTAAATAATCCTTTGTTGGCAAGTTGCTGGGTTAATAGTTGATTTAATTCAGCGGTAGTGAGGGTTAAAGCTGAGTTGAACGACTCGTCTGCTCGAACGAAACTTGTCCCCTTGTGAGATAAATTGTCATGAACCAGTTTATCTGCCAGTTCTTCTATACTTAATTTGTTTTGTTGTAATAAGACAATGATTTTTGTGACATCTTTACTGACCACCCAATAACGATCATTTTGAGTTTTTAATAAATATTGACCATCTGGTTTTTTAATGATTGAAACTGTTTTTTTGATTTGAAATTGCATAATTAGGATGATTTTTGTCTGAAAGATAAAACCGATTATCTGAAATGAGTTGGTGCTTATTCAATATGTCGCTAAGCTTGTTGTCATCATTCCATATTTTTAAAGTATCGGGAAAAAGTTTAAAAACCACGAATGAACACTGATTTTTATTAAAGTTAATTATATTAGTGAAAATTTTGGTTCAATAAAATTTATTACTTGCCCAAAGGGCATCATGTTCGATTTATTTTAGGTAAAAACCATGCAGAATAACTCAACTTGTCCTATTTCAGGGCAAACCATTCGTGAAGAAGTAGTCAATACTTTAAGTCATGCTTTGGCTTTATTGGTTAGTATTATCGGAATTATCATGCTAATTGGTTATGCCAGTCATGCAGGAAATAGCCAATATATTTTATATTGTAGTATTTATGGCGCTACATTGATCTTAGTTTATGCATCATCGGCTATTTATCATTGGGTGAAATCTGCACATCATAAAAAGTTTTTTCAATTGTGCGATCATATCTGTATCTATTTATTAATAGCGGGAACTTATACGCCCTTTATGTTGATTGGTTTGAATAATGATTTGGGCTGGCAATTATTTGCATTGATTTGGGTTTTGGCTGGTGTGGGTATTATTTTTAAGCTGGTTTTTAAAGGACGTTTTGAACTGTTGTCAACATTGATTTATTTGGGTATGGGTTGGGTTTGTTTATTTGCCATTGAACCCTTGTATCAGAATTTAAGCACTTTGGAATTTAATTTGTTGGTGATTGGTGGAGTCACTTACAGTGTAGGAACAATTTTTTTTATTGTAGAAAAAATTCCTTTTAATCATGCCATTTGGCATTTATTTGTTTTTGGTGGCAGTGCTTGTCATTATTTTTCTATCGTTTCATTTGTGTTGCCAGAGGCTCAGGTTTGAATCGTAGCTTAATTAAAGTAACAATAAGTATTGGCTAGACCTGCTCCATTAATTTCACCAGGATTACCGAGCGCATCACTAAAATATGATTTTATATTAATTCTCCAGTTACCACCTAAGTCATCTGCCCAGGTGTCGGAACCCTCCTGATTATTAGAAGCGTCATTTCTATATTGAATGTAGCTGGGTATGATGATGACTTTCGGCGTGCCACCGTTACAAGTCGGTTTAGGGACAATGTTGTTGCTTGCTCCAAAGTAGGTGGCTTTGTGAACATAATTTGGGAGACGGGCTTCGATACTAATTCCATTGACAGAAATACTGTCTGCAGTGATTGTTCCCGCTTCAACTCTACCATTACTACCATTACTAGAGTTGAGAAAACGAGTAGTGTTGGCTCTAATCGTCAGTCGGTTATCAAGATCGTTGATGATTCGAGTATTAAAATCTTGCCCCGCACTTCGGTGAAAATCAATGTAGGATGTACTGTTATTCTGTGTTCCACCTAATTCAATTGAGCCACCCTGGTCATTCTTTAAAAGAGGCCCCTCACTAGTCGATGTGCCACCAGCCCAAAAGACATTTCTTGTGGACCTGAGGTCGGTAGTATCAATAAAGGGGGAGGTGACATTATTGGAGGCAGTGACATTAATTGCCGATAGATTGACAACATTATTAATATTGTTGTTTCCCATGTCTAATGCTCCCGTCATTGCTCGACTTCCATCGAGAGGTAATAATGCCTGCAAACCAGGTAATCCGCTGGGTGTTGGGACGGTGGTGGTGGTGGTTGCTCCTGACGCAGTCGTTGCAGGTAAGCTATTCACTAAAAAACCAGCATATTCGCCACTGGTTGCAATAGAGACTGAAAAACTGACTGGGTTGGCATTATTGCAACTGGTGGTATAGGTTGTTCCCCAAGGAGAGGTGGCATCCATACCGCCTAAATAGGCCGCACCTAATGTTGCAAATGCACCTGCACAATTATTAGCCTGATCTGGCCATGTGGTATTATCTACTATAAATTTTTGAGAGGCTTCAACAATTGACCATACTTCAGCTGCTGCAATGTTGGCACGTCTCTCATTCCATTCATCCGCATAATTTGGCACCATTGCTGCTGTCACCATGCCTCCTAGGAATAAAGTAATCAATAATTCTACCATGGTAAAACCTTGATGTTTTTTTAGGATGATCATTGAAAATTCCTTGTGTTGATTAATTATTCTGGGAAATTACAAGTGCCAGGTGAAGTTAGATTGCCGTTGTCATCTCGTAAACAATAAAGAGCAACCTTGTCTGATCTGGCATGAAGTGTCAGTCGGCGAGAGTTGTTTAATAAAATCTCAGGAAAAACAGTCAGTCGAGTTCCTGTGATTGTGCTTCCTCCAATGGTTGCGTTTTGTGCTACTGCGGAGGTGACGCCAGGAGGATTGATGGTCATAGGAACCCAAACGCTGACGCTACTGATATCAGCATCTGCGGTTACCAAATAAGAGTAAGCAGCATCAGTTCCAAAAGGATTGGTCGTGGGAAAATCATCCGCATTTGACCAAGTTCCTGTGACGGCTGTTTGAAATGCTGGAATATTGGCGTTATTCAGTGAAATGCCTGATGATTTTCTAACTTTTTCCGCAAAATTGACAATTTTTTTTGCCTGAAAAATGGTTGAAAGCAACTTTTTATCTTTTGCAACTTCACTCAATCCACCGACCGATGCGCCGACAACGGAAAGCCCCAGAAATATAGCCATAGAAAGTTCAACCATGGTATAGCCTGTCAATTTTTTAGCGGGTGACAAATAATTCTTTTGCATAAGTTTTTGAAATATAAAAATAATATAAATACAATTGTATAACTTAAATTATATGCTATATTCAGAAAAAAATAGAAAATAATAATAATTAAATGACAATGCATAAAAAAATAAAGTAAGCAAACTCAATTAATTCATTAAAGTCACATGTTACATCTAATTTCATAGGGAGGAGTACGCTTGTCTATTCAACGACATCGTCTGATCTGGGGTACTATTTTATCATCCATGCTTTTTGCAATGCCCGTTGTGGCTGAAGAATTGGATGAGGATGTCACAGAATCGACTGAAGAATCCATCGAGTCTATGAAACAGCCCCGAATATCTGTTTTGCAATCAGTTATATTGGAAAAAGTCACTGCTAATTTTCGTCAAGCTGGGCTAAAAGAAATCGTAGCATGGTTGGCTCCTAAAGACTGGGCTGTTGATGTTCAGGTGAAAAATCCCGCACAGTTACATGCCATCATAGATTTTACTGCTGAAACAACTCGTTATCAGGCATTTTATGACTTGTTGACTCCACTTAAACTCAAAGCTTTCTTTTACCCAAATATGATGGATAAAAATGATCAGTTGAAACCGCTGATTGTTATTGCCGAAGAGCAGAAATAACCCATGAAAAAATCAATAATTAAACCCATGAAAAAAACTGTAATTGCTACTTTAATAACGCTTATTGTTGGTTGTTCGACCAGCCCTGATAAGTATGAATTTAAACAAACAGGCCCTTTAATTGACGAAACATTGGCTACGTTTCAAGAGCCTAATCCGACCAGTTATGTCCGTATTACCTCATTTGAAGAAAAGCTAAAAGAACGTCCTATTAGTATCAATGCGCCTGATATCAGTTTGTTGGATGCTCTGGTGACCGTGATACCAAAGATTAATATTATTCCTTCTGACCCCAATGTTGATATGACTCGACGTATCAGTGTTTATGCCGATAATTTAGCCATTAAAGATTATCTGGATGTGCTTTCAGGTATCACCGACTACGAATTAACGGTTAAAAAAGGTGCGCTTCATGTTGCTTCATTCTCTATGCAGGAATGGAGTTTGCCTGCATTGGCCACAACTAGAAATGTTGTTTCTACATTGGGTGGCGGATCAAGTAGTGGCGGCGGTGGAAGTGAAGGTAGTGAAGGCGGTGATGATGACAGTAGTAGCTCAGGTGGAGAGGGAAGTAGTGGTGGTGAAGGTGGCGGTGCTTCATCTTCAGGTATGCAATCTCAGGAAAGTTATGATCGATGGTCACTCGTTTTAGAGAACGCAAAATCCATTTTAGGTGTGCAAAATGGCGGTGGCGAAAATTTTGAAAGCCAATCTAGTTCAGGTGATAATGGTAATCAACAATCGTCACAATCGCCTTCTGGTCCTTTGGCATTATTTGGTGGAGGTGATTCAACAGAATCCAATGAGTCATCAAATAATTCTAATGGATCAAGTTCTGTGATCTCACCACAACAACCTAAGCAAGCTTTTAGTCCATTTGTGGTTGATATTAGAAACCTGGGTTTAATTCATGCCGCAGGCAGTCCTGCAAGAATGAGAATTTTAAATCAGTTTTTAAGTAATTTGGAAAAAACATCGCAACGACAAGTCAATTTGGATGTGAAAACCTATGATGTAACATTGATAGATCAAGATCAAAGAGGCATTGACTGGAATTTATTATATCGCACAACTGCAGGTGGTAATCCATTGGCTTATGGTTTGACGGGTAATAATGGGGGTACTTTGCCGACAGGTCGAAGAGTTGAGGACGGTATTGCCTTGTTACAGGAGCGATCAACTATCGGTTCTGCTATTTCCAATCAATTAGGCTTGGCAACATCGGAAGACCCAGGGCCTATTGCTTCTGCTTTAGGAGAAAAGGCAACAGGAATTTTAACGGGAGATTTGGGTACGGGTACATCCGCAACGGGTGGTCCTTTCAGTATTGGTGGCCGATTGGACATGCATAAGCTATCCATAAATATGCTGTTAAATTTTCTCAATCAATATGGCAGCGTTCGATTGGTGAGCCAGCCTAACTTAACAACTTTGAATGGATCTCCTGCTTATATCTCATCAGGCAATGACTTTTATTTCATCAAAAAAGTTGATACCACTGTGACAGAAGGAGTTACTCTTCAAACTGCAACAGCTGAACGTATAAAGGTAGGCTTGAGTTTGTCCGTGACTCCAAGAGTATTGGATGATGACCGTATTCTGATTGATATTGTTCCTATTTTATCAGAGCTAAGAAACTTTGACACACTGGGTTTTGATATTACTACCCCCAATATTGCCTTACAGGAATTATCAACACAAGTCATTACCCGAAGTGGTGTTCCCATCAAGTTAGGTGGTTTAATTTCCAGTCGATTTATTGATCAAATTAATCGTTTGCCTTTTGCAAAAGGTAATTCCATGTTGAGATCAATATTTGATAATTATTTATTTAAAAGTGATGCAAACTCTAAAGAACGCCATGAGTTAGTGATTGTTGTGACTCCAAAATTGGTAGAGTCTTAATAACGTAATTAATTTAAAATATCGGAAAAACAAAGTTTAAAACCACGAATTGACTCAAGTAAACACTAATTTGTATTGGGATTATAAATTATATTAGTGAAATTAGTGTTTATTAGTGGTTCAAAAAAATTTATTACTTTGTCCAAAGGGCATCATGTTCCCAATCTTAATTGATCAAGTGTAAAGCCGTGACTATAAACATAGAAGATTTATTATACAAAAAGCTGGAAAGTCCGTCAGGGCAAGAATACATTCTTGCGTTGGATTATGTCTCAGAAGAGGCAAAAACTCCTGATTCAGTGATTATTAAAGCAGGTACCGATGGACATGCCAGTATATGGATGGAAGAGTCTGTATTGTCACCGTTGCATGAGCAATACCCAGGCATTCCTGTGTTTGGTTTATGGCAAGTATTGATTGAAAATAATGACATTGATGACGCAGTTTCTTTGCAGATTATGTATGCCGAAAATGCATCCAATGGGCATTATGTACTCATAGAATATGGCGTTATACACGAAACAGGAAAATACATTAATGGTTTTTTCCCACAACGTGCAGATTTACACATTGAAGATGCCATGCATATTGAGTTTGAGCAAGAAGTATGGGATTTACCTGCACAAGAAGCTTTGTTGTTACTGCAAATTCGCAAACAGCAAGTTCAGAAAAAACAACGCTTCATGGCAATAACTGGAGGGGTTTGTTTAATTATTGTTGCGCTTGCATTTAGTGTGGATTTTATTTTTTCAACCTGGCATAAAAAACGGGTTGAATTATTTAATGATAAAAAAGATCAATTGGGTCAATTACATCAAAATATTTCATTGTTGCGAGTTTCTCATATTGATCAGTGGCCGAAACAAGCAGGGTATCTTGAGCCATTAATTTATATGCACAAAATTTATCCCAATTTTTCAATGTTGCAAACAAATTTTGACAACAATGTTCAGACGGCTGTATTAAAAGGTTTGGCCAATCAAGACCCAATTCAGCTTTATCCTTGGTTGAAGGATTCGGAGCAACTTCAAGATGGTAGTTGGCAAGTTAAATGGCAACCACCGCTTAATTTATCTTCATCAGGACGTGGCAATGAGAAATAAGGGTTTGAGTAATGCTATTGGGTCGCAATATGTGATTTTTATGGGCATTATTTGTTTGTTGGCGACCTTGGCTAGTGGTGCTTTAGTCGTTAAAAGAGATCTTGATCGTCGTTCATCATTAAATTTCACCTTGTTAGAGCGTGACATCAGTGATGCCAGTCAAGCAATCAATCGATTAAATACATCAACTAAATTGAGCAAGCTGTTTGATAACTGGTCTGTTGCTAAAGAAGTTGCAAGACAAAGTGGCTCGACTTTAGTCATGATGAATGAAACAGGCTTTAAAAAATACACGGGTTCAGCGCAATCCTGGTTGGGGGCTATTAGGGGAAGTACACAACAAGTGTTGACAACCGCATGGATAATGCAAAAAAAAATTCCTGTGTACTATAATTCTATTGTTGTTGACAATGGTAATGCCGTGTTGTCATTTTCTTTGTTGGGAAAGCGGATTTAGTTCGCATAATTAAAAGGTTTACGCATGACAATTAAACAATCTTTGATTTTATTGATGTCTTTGGTTTTTGCCCATTTTGCCTGGGCAGAGGGTGCTGATGATATTATTCAAGACCATTTACAAAGCCAGAATGAAATTAATCAACTCAAACATCAATTGGAAGTGACTAAAATCAGAAATGAAATTGCCAAACTTGAAAAAGAAATGGGTGTTTCTACTTCACGAAAACCACGTGAAAAAAGTCAACAGGCAAAGTTGATGCCACCAGGCACTACCATGGAAAGTATAAAAGGTCTGTTATTGAAGCAAAAACAACAATATCAGGAAAGCTCTAAACCTGAGCCAGTCAGTTCTGTGTATGTAGAGCCTCCAAAGTTAACTGCCATTCATGGTTTAAATGCAATTTTTAGGACAAAATCAGGTCGTGTCATTACCGCTCATAGAAATACTCGTTTACCAACGGGGCATCAGGTAACCTCTATTAAGCCGACAGGTGTGGTTCTACAACGCAATAAATCACATATTCATATGCCATTACATTGGGATTGATATGGATTTCAATAAATTATGGCAAAAAAAACAGGCCGATGCTGATGAGGTAGAAGAAAAAGTTGATTCTACCAACAATAAAGTTGTACATAAAAAAAGTGTTGAACAAGAGGCTCTGAATACCGTTTGTAATGAGCTGTTTCAGGTATTAATTGATCTTAAAATCATCAATTCATCTGCTGCAACCAGTGCGCCAAGACCAAAAAAACAAGCAGATATTTTTGATATGTTACAACATATGGGTGTAACACTTCAGGAAATTTCCCATGCTTTCAGCGTTTATCTTAAAATTCCATTGTATGAAATTACCAAATTTGATGAACCAGAACTCATTGGCAAAGATTGGGTTTTATGTCAGCAAACCGTTTTTCTAATCAATCCATTGGGTAACAGCATCAATGATTTGATGCAGGGAAAGATTAAGGGGGAAAATGGTAAACCACTTAAAATCAAACAATTTGGTGTTATTCAGCTAGAAAAATTTGAAGAACTGAGTGAAACAGGTACGGTTCAGTCATATGTTGAAAAAGACAATAAAAAGACGGAACAGTTACATGAGTCGGAAACTTTATTGGCAGAAATAATGGAAGATGCCATTGAAAGACGTTGTTCCGATATTCACATAGAGCCAGGTGATGAAGAAGGTTTTGTTAGAATGCGAGTTCACGGACATTTGATTACTCGCATGACATTAAGTATGGGGCGAGTTTATGATTCTCTTGCCAATGTGTTGTTGACTAGGTCAAGAAATGATCCAGGAGCCTATATTTCACCCAAAGATGGTCAGTTTCATTGGGATTTACACAATCGCCGTATCAGTATTCGTTTGAACATGGTGCCAACCACTATTCAAGGTAGTATTTTTCCAAAATTTACCCTTAGATTATTGGGTTTGGAATTGAATTTGTCGGAATTGCATAAATTAAAGTTGTCAGATTCACATGTGGAACAATTTCAAGGTATTAGCCGCCGTCCCAATGGTTTGTTTTTGGTGACAGGTCCTACGGGTAGTGGTAAAACGACCACTCTATACTCGATTATGCGTCATACTTACAAGCTTAATTCAGATAAGTCGTTTTACACACTTGAAGACCCTGTTGAAATACCCATTGCAGGATTCAACCAAATTGAAGTCAATCCAGCGGCAAATATGACCTTTGCGGCAGGGTTAAGGGCGTTGTTGCGTGCTGATCCTGACGTGATTATGGTGGGTGAGATTCGTGATGCTGAAACGGCAGAGTTGGCTGTCCGTGCTAGCTTGACAGGACATATAGTGCTGTCTACATTGCACTCGAACTTTGCCATGGGTACTATTCCTCGATTACTCGATATGGGAATTGACCAAAGTTTATTATCAGATGTATTGATCGGTATTTCAGCGCAACGGATGGTTTCAAAGCTCTGTTCTTTTTGTTCTAAACGTGTACCTGCCGATGATTTAGAAGATCAGTTAAAACCTTATCTACATTTGCGAAATTGTCCAGAGCCTACAGACTTATTAAGAGTGGCTAATCCTGAAGGATGTTTTGCTTGTAGTTCGGGTTATTCAGGTCGTCGTATTGTTAATGAAATTGTCCCTGTTAATCGTGAGTTGGCATCTATGATTAGTCGTAAAGCTTCCATGGGTGAGCTACATGAATTTCAGAACATGAAGCAATATAATAATTTGTGGGAAGACGGTATTCGGCTGGTTAGGGATGGCGAAACAACTTTAGAACAAATTGAAGCCTTGTTGGGCGCGCCACCTGAAGAGGGTTGATTGATAAATAAACTATTTTTATATCCTCATGAATATTTGAACTATAATTATATTGATCGAAATACCCACTCATACTTTTTAAGGAGTCTCTTCTGTGAAAAAACTACCATTAATAATGAACAAACAATCGTTACAACAAAAAAGACAACAAGGTTTTACCATTATTGAAATATCCATTGCGTTATTTTTAGGATTGTTGATTGTTGGTGCTATTGTAACTTCTTTTGGTCAGAATAAAGAAGATACGAATATAGGTATTGCTAAATTGTTTTTTGCTAAAAACTTACCAGAGGCAATTACTGGAGTAATGATGCGTGAAGGTAGTTTGACAACTGCGGCAGCACTCACTACTTCTTTGGGAAACAGAAATTTTGCATTAACAACCGCTTGGAATGATGCTGTAGCAGTTACTGGAATTTCAGGTAATAATGTCACTTTAACTTATTCCTTAGCAAGTACAACCACAACTGCCGCCCAATTAAAAGTTGCCATAGATTCGATGAGCAACTCTAATATTGTGAGTACAACGGCAACTAATGCAAATTTATTGACTGTTGTTATAAGATCTAACTAATTTATATTGATAATATGACTAATCGTAAACAGCGCGGTTTTACTGTTATAGAAATAACAATTAGTCTGTTTTTAGGGTTGCTCATTATTGGTGCTATGATAACTTCGTTCGCCAATAAAAGTGAAGACGAACATATGTTTGAGGCTCGGTTGTTTTTTTTAAAGCAGGCAACCGAGTCAATTACACGTTATCGTCTTAATGGAGGGGAAATAGTCAATTTGGTTAAATCTGATTTAACCAATTCCAATTTAACTCCTAATACACCTTGGGGAGATAGCTGGACTGTCGCACCTGAGGATGCCAATGTGAAATTCACTTGGTTATTGACTAGTGCAGATAACCCGACTGGATCATGTCAGGCTTTGGCTAATGTTATTCCATTGAATAATACCAATATTATCAGTGCTATCTGCGGTGGTTCGACTTTAAATGTAGTCATGAGAGGACAATAAATGTGGTTTCGCGTTAAAGGTATTGATAATGAAGGAAAATTGGTTTCCCGAAAAATTGATGCCGATTCAGAGACAATGGCAATTTCCTTGTCAGGTTTCAGCACCGCCCGATTAGAGTCTGTTAAACCAGATATGTTTGCCGCATTTCTCTATGAAGCCCAATATCCAACGCCTACCTTGAGAGATCAAGCGCTCTTTCTATCTTCCTTATCTTCACTGGTCATTTCTGGACAGAATATTCAAGAGGGTGTGCAGCGCCTATTGGCAATTAATACGCAGTTTAAAGTGGATAAAGCCGCTTTAGATCAAGCCATTACTGTTTCCAGTATTTTGACCGCATTAAGATTTAGCCCAATGGCAATTACTTTGGCTGAGGTTGGTGAGCAGTCAGGTCAATTGGGTGAATCTTTAAGTAAATCAGCAGATACCTTAATCAGAGATGAAGAAATCAAAGCAGAAATGGGTAAAGGTGTGATCAGTGGTTTTGTCATGATAGGTATTGGTTTTTTAATATTTATCGTTGCACCTTTGATGTTTGGACCACTGCTTGAAGGTATTATGGCAGAAGAGAATGTCACTATCCGCACAGGAATATGGAGTGAAATTCTGGTGGGTCTCAAGGTGTTTTATATTTCATACTGGCAATTGGCCATTGGTATGATTGCGATTGTTGGCGCATTTCATAAAATCATTTGGAAATACATGGTCAGAGTACCAGGCTTTCGTGTTTTTCTGGAATTACAATTATTAGTGCGTAGCTTAAGATTTGTCATGGCTTATTTGCCTTTATATCAAGCTGGAATTGTACTTGATAAAGCCTTAGTAATGTTGGTCAGACAAGAGAAAGGTGACAATGAAAAAATATTAAAAGAAATGATGGTGAGTGTGAGTCAGGGACAAACTTTATCGCATGTCATTGATACCGATGAATGGTCTGGTATTCTAAGAACAGGTTTTTCAGGATTTGAAAAGCTAGAAGTCACCGCACGAGTCACTGTGCTGGAAAATATGATTTCAGTTTTACGTTTGCAACAAGGGGTGTTTTCAAATCGAGTGGGTGTTGCCATGAAAACCATTGGAATGTTAGTGGCATTGGTTGCTATTTTGTCCATCGTATTTGGTTTTATGATCCCCATGCAGTCACTTAAACCGACCTAATCTCCTTTGAACGTCCAAGCCTCCAGTTATTCCCAAAATGATTTTGATCATCTGGTTTATGTTCGTTTGACCGAAGCCTGTAACTTGCACTGCGAACACTGTTTTATTCCTGCCACACCCAAACAAATGTCAATCAATGACTTTAAAAGAATTCCTCAAATAGTTCAATCTTTTGCCTCTCCAAATGATAATGTATTACTGCAATGGCATGGAGGAGAGCCAACGATATTTGGGGTTAAACGGTTAACTGATGCCATTGAAACGATACAGTCCAGTAATGTTCCAATTCACTGGAAACATGGTATTCAAACCAATTTGATTAATTATAATGCTGATTGGGGGGATTTATTCTCAACATATTTTAATCGTCAAATTGGGGTTTCATGGGATCCTGATATTCGTTTTTTAAATAGTAAAAAATCAGATGTTGTCGCTTATGAAAATAAGTTTCAACATAATTTGAAATCACTGATTGCTGATGGCGTAGAGCCCACTCTGGTGATGACAGGAACCCGAGTTTTTTTCGAAAAATTTAAGCATCCTTTTAAATTATTTGAATGGCTGGTGGATCATGATATTAAGTTGGCACACATTGAGCGTTTAACTAAGACGGGGCATGCAATCAATAACTGGCATAAATTAGGTGTTGATAATGCCGAATATAGTCGCTATATGTCTCGACTCTACCGTGGTTATATTCAATGGAATCAAAATAATACAGATAATCAGGTTAGTCTTTCGCCATTTGACGGCTTACAGCGTTCTGTCAGTGTATTAAAAAATGGGATACACAAACAAGCAGGTTACGGTTGCTGGTCTGGAGGTTGTGATAACCGATTTCACACCATTGACGCCACGGG
>Ga0233448_1002309_pt1 | contig 13719 bp, 11 predicted proteins | sample SI_124_October20_2_FD_183015 | JGI IMG/M metagenome (GOLD analysis project Ga0233448, IMG submission 183015) | Seawater microbial communities from Saanich Inlet, British Columbia, Canada - SI_124_October2016_150_MG | ecosystem: Environmental > Aquatic > Marine > Inlet | place: Canada: British... | reverse complement strand
ATTTTTTACTGCGATTTCAGATGAAAAGCAAATGGTTTTGATTAAATATGAGGTGATTTCGGGATAAATTATGAAAAAATGTGAATAATTTTGCTGTCATGCACGCTTACCGGAAGTTCACGATTATATTGCCTAATTTTAATCAGCTATTTTTGTATTCTGGAATGGACTTACCTGAACTGACGTTGCATATGCTGAATTTTGGTGGTCTCTATCTTTTAATTGGGTTAATCTTTTTGAGTGCTTTCATCCTTAATTTTTTATATTCCATCTCACAGATTAAATCAGCACTTTATCACCTGGACACCTCGTTATTTTCACGCCAAAAATTACTGGGGTTTTCAATTATTAAACAACAGTTATTGGAATATTTAAAGATTGGCCATTGTATTGCTGGTAAAGAAATCAATTGGCGCAATGAACTTACTCTATTGAATGATGACCAACAAAAACAATTGAACTTAGCCTCTGACATTGGGGACTTTAAAGACGAATTGCTTCATCAGTTGCATTATTATGAAAAAAACATCCAACACGGCCTTCATATTAAAAGGCAAATACTATCTATCATAGGATTTATATATGTTAGCGTAACCATTGGTATTTATATCATCGCTTTATACCTCCCTCTTTTTTCACTTGCAAATGTCCTATAAAGGAGTTCGATTATGTTTCAAAAAGGTTTTACTTTAATTGAGCTGATGGTCGTCATTACCATTATCGGTATTCTGGCTTCAGTGGCTATTCCCAATTATCAGCAATATGCATTAAGAGCACAAGTGACCGAAAGCTTAACGTTAGCAGACACGATAAAAATTGCACTCATCAGTTATTACAAGGTCAAAGGTGAATTTCCAAAAAATAATAAAGAGGCAGGATTACCGCCATCAGATAAATTAATAGGCAATTATGTCAGCTCAATGGACGTGTCTGACGGTGCAATTAACATTACCTTAGGCAATAAAGTATTTGCACCGCTGAAAAATAAAATCATCAGCATTAGACCTCTGACGGTTATAGATAGCCCGCTAAGCCCAATCTCATGGAGTTGTGGCAATGCCAAGCCACCCCAAGGAATGCAAGCCATTGGAGAAAATAAAACCAATTTGAAAGAAGTGTATCTTGTGACTGTTTGTCGTTCAAATTTTTAAAATTGCCCCATAGGATTAAACAACAATGAACACCGAAGACTTATTCAAAGTTGCCCATATTGTAAAACAACAAGTTCCCAGCGTTGATGCTTGGCAAGCCAGAATCATCCATATTGAAGAAGAAAGCCGGTCTGTTCGTCAAGACATATTACAACCTGTGACAACAGAAGATGACATGGGAATTATGATTACTTTAGGCATAGGTGGTGGAATGGGGTATGCCGCAACTTCTGACCTGAGTTTAACAGGCATCTCAAGTGCCATGAAACAAGCCAAGTATTGGGCTGAAATTTGCCAACATAAAAAGTTGTTCGATGCTAGATCATTACCCTTGATGCAACATAGCGGTCAGTATCAAACCAACACCATTCAAAATTGGAAAGATAGAAGTATCAGTGATTCTATTGAGCAATTGTATCAAATTTCCAAACAGCTAAAAATCAGTGATCTGATTGTAGATTGGTCTGCTGCTTTAGGCTGGAAACGTACCAAATCATTAATCATCAATCAGGCTGGTAGTGAAATACTACAACAGAGAGAACAAATATTACCGCACATTTCTGCCACTGCCAATAAAGGTGCCGAAACACAAAGTCGATGCCTAGGACATGAGATGTCAGGACAAGGCGGTTTAGAACAATTGCAACGACTCGGCTTTCCAGATAAAGCAAAATCACTTGCCAATGAAGCCATTGTATTATTAGATGCAGACAATTGCCCTAATGGCACTTTGGACTTACTGTTATCACCAGGTCAAATGGTGTTACAAATACATGAAAGCATTGGTCACCCATTGGAATTAGACCGTATTTTAGGTGATGAAAGAAATTATGCTGGCACTAGTTTTGTCACTGAAGAAATGTTTGGGCAATATGAATATGGCTCACCGTTACTCAATATTACGTTTGACCCAACACACAACGAACAGCTGGCTAGCTATGGTTATGATGATGATGGTCAATTGGCTGAAAAACAATTTATTATCAAAGAAGGTATTTTGCAACGGCCACTAGGTGGACAAACCTCTCAGCTTCGTGCCAATTTATCAGGAGTTGCCAATGCCCGTGCTTGCCATTGGAATCGGCCAGCCATTGACCGAATGGCAAATCTTAATTTAGAAGCAGGAACATCAAGTTTTGAGGAATTAGTGTCTTCCATTGAAAATGGTGTATTGATGGATACCAATAAATCATGGTCAATTGATGACAGCCGAAATAAATTTCAATTTGGCTGTGAAATGGGTTATCTCATTAAAAATGGTGAATTAAGCAAAGTCGTTAAAAACCCAAATTATCGAGGTATTTCTGCTAATTTTTGGCGCAACCTTAAAGGGGTCGGACATCAAAAAGCAACTCAATACCTTGGCACACCCAATTGTGGCAAAGGTGAACCCAATCAACTGATTGAGGTTGGTCATGCAGCACCACCCTGTCATTTTAGTAACGTGGAAGTATTTGGGGGTGCTAAATGAAGCACTCATTTACTCAATTAGTCGATTTTTTAAAGCAAAAAATAACCACCAATGAACAGTTTTTATTGAATTTATCCGCTGAAGAATCAGATTTTGTTCGGTTAAATCATAATAAAATAAGGCAGGCAGGTCATGTCAAACAAATCCACCTGAGTTTAAAGCTTATCCAAGGCGAAAAACATGCCACAGGTAATATTTCATTAATGGGAGAAAGTGAGGAAGATTTTGTCCGAATTCACCGATTACTCAATCACCTACGATCTCAACTGCCTTTTTTACCCGATGACCCCTATTTGAATTTTTCTACTGAAATCAACCAGACCGAAACAGAACATTCTAGCCATTTACCTGAATCACAACAAATGATTGACGACATCATCCATACAGCAGATACACTGGATTTGGTTGGGATTTTTGCCAGTGGCACACAATATCAAGCATTTGCCAATAGCTTTGGTCAATACAATTGGTACATGAACAATAATTTTAACTTTGATTTCAGCTGTTATTTAGAAAAAGACAAAGCCGTCAAGTCTGGGTATGCGGGCTATCAATGGGATAAAGCATCTTTTGTTCAACGTATTAAAAATGCCAAACAGCAGTTAGACATATTAAAAATACCAGAAAAAATCATCCAACCTGGACAATATCGAGTGTATTTAGCACCTTCAGCTCTGGCTGAAATTCTCAGCATGATGGCTTGGGGTGGTTTTGGTTTAAAAAGCCATAAAACAGCTCAAACCCCACTGTTAAAAATGACCAAAGAGAATCGTCATTTGAGTTCTTTAGTCACTTTATCTGAAAACTATACCATGGGACTGACACCCCCATTTACCCGACAAGGTTTTATTAAGCCCAAACAAGTCACGCTAATTAAGCAGGGGAAATATCAAGATTGTTTAACCAGCCCAAGAAGTGCTAAAGAATATGATCAAATCGTCAATGCCGATAGTGAAATGCCTTCCTCTTTAGAGTTACAGAAAGGCCAGTTAAAACAGGATGATATTTTACAAACACTGGAGACAGGACTTTATATCAATAATTTGTGGTATTGCAATTATTCTGACAGAAATGAAGCACGAATCACAGGAATGACTCGGTTTGCCTGTTTTTGGGTAGAAAATGGTGAAATTAAAGCCCCTATCTCTGTGATGAGATTTGATGATTCAATCTATAGTATGCTAGGGAATAATTTACTGGCTTTGACACAACAACAAGATTTCATTCTTGACCCAGATACGTATTCACAACGATCAACGGCAAGTATTAAGCTACCTGGAGCATTGATTGAGAATTTCACATTGACATTGTGATGACAAATTTTCTAATATTAGGTAACGCGCAATAAATAAACTACCCATATTGCGCAGAAGTTTTGTTTGTCTTTTTTGTTACAAAAATAGGCGTGTAGTCGCTCTACATAACTATTTTTGTGGCAAAGAAGACGGACAAAAGAGCCAGTAAGATGGGTAGTTTATTTATTGCGAGTTGCCTTACGCCTAAAGTCACTGAGATTTTAAAATGCTGAAAACTACAACGTGTTGAGGAACGATTGCCGATATAGTTGTTTGGTAAGGCAATTAATTTTAGATCATTATGATGGCAATTTTCTGCTTAAAAAATCGTTGGAAAAATATTTAAGCAACTCAATTTCAGATTATTATTAATAAAAGGTTATATGAAACATAAACATGATATTCCTCTGGCAAAGGAATAAAACATTATATTTTAACCATATTCACAACTACCACGCATTCCACAACTTCCATTACCACATTGTGAAGCTGATTCCCCCAAATTTCTACTATTCACAACCTGCCCCCCATTAACCAATTTGGTTACAGGGCTATTCAAAGGTGTTTCTCCCGCTGATATACCAGCGATTTGGCATAATTCACCCCAGTTTTTTATAACATCACTCATTTTGTGTTTAACTTCGATCAATTCTCCGTTAGTTTCACAACGATAATCATAGGTTGGCATAGCAATTATTCCTTAGGGGATGCGCAATAAATAAACATCCAACTTGCTTGTACCCAAAGGGCATAGCAATTTTTTTGTCCGCCTTTTTTGTTGCAAAAATAGTTGTGTAGTTCGACTACACGCCTATTTTTTCGCCTCAAAGGCAAACAAAAATCCTGCGCAATTTGGACATTTATTTATTTCGCTTCCCCTTATTGTAATTTTATAAAATAAAGTCATGATAAATGAAAAGCATCCATTTTGACTTCTTCAATATGTTTGCCAATCATCACGATCAGCCCACTGTATCTAAATTCACCTGTACTGGTAAATTCAAAGAGATAAATTCGACAAATTTGAAGCTGACCTCGATTATTTCTTCTTAGCCATAATTTGTGTAACCTGACAGTATCATCTAATAATTGTACATCAGAATTTTTACAAACTTGTTGACCCTTTGTTTTTGCCAGTTCTTTAGTCGATAAACTATCCCAAATATACCAGGATAACGCCATTAAAATAAATAATAGAAAAATATCATCCATTACTATTTCCGATAATGTTGATAAAACTCACCTACCCATTGTAGTTTTGACTGCCAGCTATCAATAACATTATTTAAAGGCTCAGGATATTGTTTTGGCCATTCCATTCCATACTGCTCAAGACGGCACAAAGGTGCCAGCAATGAAGCGGTAGCTAAGTCTGCCCGACTAAATAAATTTCCCACCAGAAAACCTGTTGCTTGGCGGGTTAAATAAATTTTCTCTATGGCAAGTTGTAAATCAATTTTTGCCTGTTCAGCAGTCTTGTCATTAATACAAAGAGATTCCCTCATACTTTTTTTCATCACGGGGAAGATTGTTTTAAGAAACAGCTTACCATACCAAGCACTTTGATGGGTAAAAAATGAAATCATGATTTCTGGATATTCTAGTAAAGTGTTGTATAAAAAACACCGAACATTCAAACCAATTTCTTTATCAACAAAAGTTTCCCAATCAATAACCTGTTGACGAAAATCTGGATCAACAGGTATTAGACTATATTCTGGAAAAGTTTTATCCAAATAATCTAAAATATCACTGGAATTTTGAACAATTAAACCATCATGCTCAATAATGGGTAACGCAGGATCATTCGAAAGTTTTTTAGTGGCATAGAGATGTAATACAGGCAATAAATTAACAACCTGATAATCAAGTTTTTTATAATCCAGTGTCCAGCGAACTTTTTCACAATAATGAGAAATGGGAAATTGATAAAGTTTGATGCTTTTCTTCATTTTATGTTTTATTCCTAAAGAAACGGAAAAAATCTCACATAAAAAAAGCCAATGGAAGTCATTGGCTTTTTTATTCTTACGGCATACTATCGTAGCTACACAGAGCAGTTACAAAGTATTCTAGCTTAGAACTTGAACATGCTACCGACATAAATAACATCAAATTCGATATCAGCTTTTGTTGCTGTTGAACTCACTGCTGAATATTCTAACATAGAGCTTAAACCAGCATTTAATGAAAAGTTGTTTGAAATAATCATATCCATTGAAATATCAATATCCATGAAATGATGATCCTGTATACTGGTTTCTTCATTCAATACATTGTTGTAATTTAATCCTGCATTGATAACCATGCTTTGAGAAAGCTCAATTCCAACATTAAAACCAGCTTTAAGCATGTTTAATTCGCCACGAGTTTTTGCTGCATTGGTGCTCGCTGATAGCTTATTATTATCTCGGTGATATGAATAAGAAATGCCAAAAGTAGGTGTTATGGCTCCATAGGTGCTTGATGCAGAGATTCCAAAACCATAACCTTTAGTTTGGAAATCACCATTTCCTGATGTTGAACTGATATCAGTATCACTAAAATCAACACTACCAACCAAACTGACTTTGCCTCTTTGCCCCCAATCTGCTTCCGCTTTATAATAACCCATTACACCCCATTGAGTTATATTCTCAGATTTGAAATCAAAATCATTGTAATCGAATAAAAAGCCTGTTGTCGCATTCTCTTGAGTTGTTAATTTTTCATCCGTAAAACGACCTAAAGAAAAGCCATAACTGTCACCACTTTCCTGATTAGCATTCTTTGAATCACCAATTTTTAATGATGCATACGTTTGAGGAGCATTGGCTTTACCAATTTTTGTTTTGGTTGTTACTTTACCAGCAACCAGACTGAACATGTTTCTATTCATATTTTGTGCAGCAGAATTAAAATTATCAATTTGCCCAGAACATGTACCTGCATTTGTATTATTACCACAAGCAGCCATTGATATTACAGGTAAAGCACAAATAGCGGCTACAACAGCTTGAACAGTCAATTTTACATTATTTTTCACGTTTTTCCCCTTAGTACTGAATTCTTGAATTTTTATCTCAAAAGATGTTATGCGTAAACAATTGTTGTATTTTAAATACATTTCTCTATTTTGCAACATATTTATTAAATAATATCAGAACATTTAAACATTACTATGTTTTATACAAATAAATACTATTAAAACTACAAATAATTACCCTAAAATTATTGTAACAACAACACATCTACACTTGATAGTCATCTATTTGGTCAAAATTCAAATAGCGATAAACCTCTGCCGAAATCAAATCTAAATGCTTAACATCATCTAGATATTCGGAAACTGTGGGTAATTTACCCACTTTAGCGGCAACCGCTGCTAATTCTGCCGAAGCAAGGTAAACATCCGCATTATTACCCAAACGATTGGGGAAATTTCTGGTTGATGTTGATACCACGGTTGAATTATCAGCAACCCTAGCTTGATTCCCCATACACAATGAACAACCAGGCAATTCAGTTCTGGCACCTATTTTACCAAAAATAGAATAATAACCTTCTTGCATCAGTTGTTTCTCATCCATTTTTGTGGGCGGTGCGATCCAGGTTTTTGTCGGCAAACTGGTTGCACTTTCAAGAATTTTTCCTGCCGCACGATAATGACCGATATTTGTCATACAAGAACCAATAAATACTTCATCTACTGATATTCCAGCCAGTTCAGAAAGTGTTTTGACATCATCAGGATCATTTGGGCACGCTAAAATAGGCTCTTTAATTTCATTTAAATCAATATCTAATATTTCGAAATATTCCGCATCATTATCTGGCTCTATGACCTCTGGATTTTCCAACCATTGTTGCATACTGGTAATTCTACGCTGCAAAGTACGCTGATCTTGATAACCGTTTTTAACCATCCATTTCAGCAATGAAATATTTGATTTTAAAAATTCTTCGATGGATTCCTTATTCAACCTTACGGTACAACCATTGGCTGATCTTTCTGCTGACGCATCAGATAATTCAAATGCCTGTTCAACTTTCAATTCTGGCAAACCTTCAATTTCTAAAATTCGACCAGAAAAAACATTCTTTTTACCTTTTTTCTCGACGGTTAATAAGCCTTTTTGGATGGCAACATAAGGAATTGCATTGACCAAATCTCGTAGCGTAATACCTGGTTGCATTTCTCCTTTAAATCTAACCAACACTGATTCTGGCATATCTAAAGGCATAACCCCCATTGCAGCACCAAAGGCAACCAATCCAGAACCTGCAGGAAAGCTGATACCTATTGGGAAACGGGTATGTGAATCGCCACCTGTTCCCACGGTATCAGGCAATATCATTCTGTTTAACCAAGAGTGAATGACGCCATCACCAGGTTTTAACGCAACACCTCCTCTATTATTCATAAATTCGGGTAAATCATGTTGCAACTTTATATCAACAGGTTTTGGATAGGCCGCCGTATGGCAAAAACTTTGCATCACCAGATCAGCCGTAAAACCTAAACAGGCGAGCTCTTTTAATTCATCTCTTGTCATGGCTCCAGTGGTATCTTGAGAACCGACGGATGTAATTTTAGGTTCGCAATAAATGCCTGGACTAATACCCGCTACACCACAGGCTTTACCTACAATTTTTTGAGCTAAAGTAAAACCACTCTTTGAATCTTTTTGAGCTTCGGGCCTTAAAAAAAGATCGGAGAAGTCTAACCCTAGATTTTCTCGTGCATTATCGGTTAATGCCCTACCAACAATCAGTGAGATTCGACCACCAGCTTGGATTTCATCAGGCATAGTCGAAGGACGTAATTCAAATTGACTTATTTTTTCACCCGATTCTGTCAATATTTTACCCTCAAAAGGTAAAATTCTAATCACGTCACCCATCTTCATTGCATCAACATCACACTCTATGGGTAAAGCTCCTGAGTCTTCTGCGGTATTAAAGAATATAGGAGCAATTTTATTGCCCAGAACAACCCCGCCTTGTCTTTTATTCGGAACATACGGAATATCTTCTCCCATGTGCCATAACACAGAATTTATAGCAGACTTACGTGATGATCCCGTTCCTACCACGTCGCCAACATAAGCAATTGGCAAGCCTTTTTTCTTTAGCTCTTCCAATGTTTTCAAACCCTCGGGCATTTTACTGACCAACATGGATTTTGCATGTAATGGAATATCGGGTCGACTCCAGGCTTCTGTTGCAGGAGACAAATCATCCGTATTGGTTTCACCAGGCACTTTAAATACAACCACTTTAATTTCTTTTGCCATCGGTTGTTTGCTGGAAAACCAGTCACCATCAGCCCAACTTTGCAAGATTTGCTTTGCATATTGATTGGTTTTTGCCTTCTCAACAATGTCATTGAAAGCATCGTACACCAAAGTAATTTGTGATAATGCAGCAGTTGCTTCTTCAGCCGTTTCATCATCATCCAACAACTCAATTAGTGGTTGAATATTATACCCACCCATCATGCTTCCGAGTAATACAGTCGCGTGTTTTTGACTGATTGATGGGCATGTCACCGTGGCTTTTGCGACATCGGCTAAAAATGCAGCTTTAACATAGGCTGCTTGATCAACACCTGGCGGTACACGATGAGTAATTAGCTCCAGTAAGATTGTTTCATCGGTATCACCTGGTGATTTCAATAATTCAATTAAGCCAGCAGTTTGCTCTGCACTCAATGGTAGTGGAGGCAAGCCTTCTTGAGCACGTTGTGCTACATGTTCATTATAGTTGTCTAACATACGTTGTAATAACTCCGATATTTAATCTTAAATAGAATGCCACTGTGTGACAAAAACATTAATGACTATTGATTTTTAAACCACTAATTTTCAATGATATTTTTTATATTCTTAAAAAAAACCGTGTTTATTTATATTCATTCATGGTTTTTGAATTTTGTTTTTTTGAAATTTAAGAATCACGTACAGAAAGGTAAATCTATTTCTTTATTATTAACAGGTAAGCTAACAATAAAACTGGTTCCAACACCTACCTCACTGGTAACACTGATATCTCCATGCATGATCTTACACAACCCTCTACTGACAGCCAAACCAAGTCCTGTTCCACCATATTTACTTGAAATGGTTTTATCTGCCTGGACAAATGCGGTGAATAAATTATCCACTTGATCGGCAGTCATACCAATACCTGAGTCCTTTATTTCAATGAGGTACATATCTTCTTCAAGGCGCTTCCGACAAACACCCAAAGTAATAGTCCCCTCTTGAGTAAATTTGGACGCATTATTTAACAGATTAATCAATATTTGCATCACTTTGGTTTTGTCGGCATAGATTTCGCCAATATCATCCGCAAAATCACCCACTATTTGGTTTGAATTTTTTACCAGACCTAGTTTAATCGTAACCATTACTTCTTCAATACATTCAAGTAAATCAAATGATTCCTGATACAACTCCATTTTGCCAGCTTCGACTTTTGACAAATCAAGTATATTATTGATTAATGACAATAAATGATGTCCTGAAACAGAAATTCGATCAATATCATCTACAAATATATCCAAATTCAGATCTTCAATTTCATCTTTTAATAAATCGGCATAACCTAAAATGGCATTGAGTGGCGTTCTGATTTCATGACTCATGTTTGCCAGAAATTCACTTTTATGCTGATCAGCACCTTTTGCCTGATCACTTTCGAGTTTTAATTTTAATACTTTTTGCTTTAAAACATCCTGTTCCACCATTGTTTCAAGCATGATATCGGTTGAATCACGCAACCGTTCACTGACCAGTATGGAGGTTGCTTCTAACAATTTTATGATAATGCCAGGCTGTATTTCCTGCAATGTAGCAAATGCATGGCGACTCAACAGTATAATCACGCTACTGGGTAGTGCTAAAGCGGTTGCCGAATAAGGTTTTTTGTCAATTAATGACATTTCCCCCAAACTATAGCCTTCACCTATCGTTGCAATTTTTTTATGTGTTTCGTCTCCCTTATCTTTAAATATTTCCACCTCTCCCTGGGCAATAAAATACAAACAGCCACTATCTTGCCCTTCTGAAAACAATTTTGTTTTTTCTGAAAACCGATAAACTGTACAATAGGACCCTAGAAAAACGAGTTCATCTTCATTCAATTGCTCAATTAAATTAATGGACTGAAGCCACTTCACCACTTGGGAATTTTCTTTCCCACCATCACAAAGTGGTTTTAATTCTTTTAAATTGACTTCACGGCATGATTTCAGATCATCATCTTTCATTTATTTACACTACCTAAGTAACGAGGCGAAGAAATATTTCCATTTAGAAAAACATCATCAGAGAAACTTTGTTTTTTCACAGGTGATTTTAATGTTCTTTTTAACACAAAATCAAACAATAACGGATTAAATTGATAAATTTCATTGAGTAATTTTTGTTCGCTTTCTGTAATAAAGCCATTATTTTTTAATTTTCGAGTATGAATCACAAAATTAATGACGGGCAAAGGATAGTCACTTCCATTGATTAATCGACCATGTATTGCTGCATCATTCAATAATGTTTGCAAAATAAGGGGGTCCCTATTAAACAAAATAGTTGCAGAAATTTCACCCAATAAATACTTTTTATAACGCTCATTATGCATCATCCGAAGAAACAGATCAAAACAGCTGATTTCTGGTTTATTTGGCAAGCGTAAGTCTTGGCATTTTCCCAAACTGGCACTGTGTGCTGCCACAACTTTTACCCCCATTTCCAAAGGTAGCCTTAACAACAATGGATTACCCAATGCCTGTAAGCCTTCTGCATTAACGGCTTGCTCTTCTCCTGTATGCGTTATCAAAACCATGCCATATTGCTTCATTTTTTGATAAAACGGACGAATTATTTCCTTAGAGGGATCAATTCCCATCGAATTTGGCAACCATTTAATCAATGTCACTCCTTGCTCTGCCCAGTACGACAGTTTCTTAACCGCATCTTTACGATAAGGGTGAATTGAAATAATGGGAAAAAAATATTCTGGATATTGTTTTGACAAACGCACAACATAATCATTGGGAACATAAAATTCTGTCATATTTTCATTGATACTGCCATCTTCGTTATAAAAACGATCAAATGCCATCAATCCATAACGGCCATGATTTTTAATGGGTTTTATCAGTGAAATTAGTTGATTAATATATTGCGAATCTGCCTGATGTTCGTCTGTAATCCCAGCGGCTTGTCGATAGAATAAAAACTTGATATGGCTAATGGGGTGCAACCAAGACTTCATTTTTTCATTAACGTAAGCACCGTTGACCTTATTTAAACCTAAAACATGGGTGTGATAATCCATAATTTGCGCCACAGGCAAGCCATTAAATGCCTTTGCCACCAGTTTTTTTGCTGAAATACTTAAATGTTTTTCCATCATTTCTGGCTTAGCAAGAGATGCTGCACCAAATAAACCAACCGTATGATCGACAAAGACATAAGTAAAAAAAAGGGATAAGAAAACAATCACCATTCGTTGCAGTGATTTTAATGGTACTTTTTTTGACCAACTAATCACTGACCACCTACCAATGATTTTAGCTCGTCACACAATGATATTAAATAAGAATCAGTCATCCCAGAAACCATATCTGTTAACAATTGTAATTCTCGATAACGAATGGGCATTTCATTTTTAGGTGATTCAAAAACCCGACGATAATTTTCTGAAATTCGACCATAGGCAAATTTAGAAAAAGGCGTATTCCTCATCGATGCAGGATTCTCTTTATCCTCCCTGTCAGTAATTGAATACCACAACATATCCATTAGGTCTGCAACGGCATTATATCCTGTCAACTCAACCTTAAGCACCGTTTTATGTTGATAAGCATGTTTGTAATTAAATTGTTTCAACGTATCACAAAACACCTTTGCACGACTTCGGCTCATTAAATCCTTGATGGAATAACCTTTCTCATATTCTTCACGAAACTCAAGAAATACTTTGGTTATCTCCTGAACCATAATTGAAATGGCACAAACCCTAAACATTTGCATTGAAATATCATTGAGTTCAGCAGGAGCCAAGTCTTCCCGCCTATATTCAAAATATTTATTTTCTGACTGCTGACAGACAATATTAATAATGGGGTCATCTTTGCCCTCATGCTTTAAATAGGCAATGACATCAGTAAATGAAACCAATCCTTTCTTCACCGTATCTTCAGTATCACAAACAGAATAAGCGATATCATCACAAGATTCCATGACGTACGTTAATGGATGCCTCACCCCCATTTGCAAACCTGTCTGTTGCCAAACACCGTTAACAATCTCTTTTTCTGATTGAAAAAAACCATGTTTTTTAGACACGATTGACTGACGATCAATCTCATCAGATGGCACGGGGTATTTTAACAAAGCAGCTAAAGTTGCATAAGTTAGGTTAAGCCCAAAATCATCATTAATTAATTGCAAGCGAGTTAATATTCGAAAAGTCTGAGCATTGCCTTCAAATTTAAGAAAATCTGATTTCATTGCTTTTGATAAGCCACAACGCTCATCAAAAACTTCATCATAATTATCTTCAAACCATTTTCTAATGGCCATTTCGCCTTGATGACCAAAAGGAGGATTACCAATATCATGAGCCAACCCAATCGCAGCCAATAAAGCAGGAACATTTCTGTTTGAACACTCAGCTGATTCTGCAAATTGATGGTTAAATGCCAAATTAATACCGATACTTCGAGCTAAATTTGAAACTTCATGAGAATGAGTTAAACGATTTCGTACACTGTCATTTTTTTCCAGAGGAAATACTTGGGTTTTATCCGACAATC
>Ga0233448_1002302_pt1 | contig 13748 bp, 10 predicted proteins | sample SI_124_October20_2_FD_183015 | JGI IMG/M metagenome (GOLD analysis project Ga0233448, IMG submission 183015) | Seawater microbial communities from Saanich Inlet, British Columbia, Canada - SI_124_October2016_150_MG | ecosystem: Environmental > Aquatic > Marine > Inlet | place: Canada: British... | reverse complement strand
CCACTTTTAGCCAAATCTCCAAAACTACTTTGTGTATCTGATTGAAATTTATACGAATAAATTAATTGGTAAGAGTCTAAAGGATAATCTTTAAACATAGGAAGAAGATCATTTGACGCATCATGTGCACTTATCTCATCCTTATAAGAAACAATCATAATAGCGTCATCTTTATCCGTAGAATTTTTTTGAGTTAACACATTTGGAGAAAGATAATGATCTCCAAAAAATTCATAATCAAACTTTGCATTAATCTCAGGATATAGAAATACGTTCAAAGTTTCATCATAAGTAATAATTTTTGTTACATTGTATGATTCCACTATAGAAATAAAATCAATTTTTTGAAAAGGGTCGATTCGTTTTTGTTTTTGGCCTTCAAAATTAAATAAGTAAATTGTTAGTAAATATAAAATACACGCATAAAAAAAATAAGGGAAAAAATTATAATATTTCTCAGAAACAATTGACCTAATCCCCAAAATTCCAAATGAAGTCAAAATTATTATAGGAACAAGCAAGACAAGAGAATGCCTGGTTGGGCTAAAAGCAATTAACTGAAAATAAACCAATACTGTCCAAGTAATTATATTAACCAATATAAACACTAAAATCTCTTTATAGTGCTCAGATTTCTTTAAAAATAAATAGATCAAGCCGACTATTGATAGTAGAAATATAATTACAGTGTAAACTTTAGATACTAGAGTGTCGATATCACTAAAAGATAAAATAGACCGGAATACGTCGAAAGTATTATTTTTAAAAAATATATATAAACATCTAAATGACTCTAATCTATCGCAAGAATTAAATGCATCAAAAAGATATTCGCTATTTGGCCCTGAATTCCAACTAATACCAATAGAAGATCTTGTACTATTAAGTTGACTAAAAAATAATAAATAAATTATATACACACCCAAAATAGTAATTAACCCAGCAAATAGCCAGCTAGACATAAAGCGCTTAATAGAAAATCTAAAAGAATAAAACAATGCTATAAAAAAACCAGGCAAGAAAAATAAAACCTGATAAGATGTAAAACATAACAATATTAACAATACGCCAACCCATAAAGATCTTATGATAGATAAAGTGTGTTTATAGTTTTTTATAAAGATTAAGAATAAGCTCATAACTGCAAATACAGGGGCAGCATAAACTTCTGATTGTGACGAGTATATTAAAAACATCCATGAAAATGTAAGTATTGATGCACCAACCAGAAATAAATATACTCGATCTTCTTTATTGAACTCCTTTGAAAACAAATGAAGTATATATAATGTCATTATTGAAAAAATAGATGATGGGATTCTACTTGTTAATAAAGAGTGTGTGTATGAAGTATTTAAATCTAAAGTCAATGAAGTTATAAAAAATTGAAGCGGTGCAGATGTGCTACTTTTAGACATTATAATTGGCAAGATTATTCTTTTAAATGCATCAAAAAAACTTGGAAATTGATTAAATAAATCATACATCCACTGCATAGGCATTGTGGCAATAATTCCGCCATAATTTATAAATTGATCACGAAAATAAGGTATGTCGTAATTTCCAATTACCAAATATAAATAAGGCACAAAAAGATCATCATAGTCAGAAAAATGACTAACCACCATATGGCTTCTAGACCATATAAAAGTTACAACGATGAGAGTAACAACAAATATGCGTATATTATTCTTTAGGAAAACCATTAAAAAAAATATCGTAAAAAAAGATTATTCACTCTGAAATACTCCCGTCTAAATACAGCCCTAAAGTAGATATTTGACTGGCTACAGTCATTTTGTTGCACCATCTTTGATATTGTGCAGCATATCACCCAATACAAAAATGCGATTGTTGACTATTATAAGTCCATAGTCACTGGATGGTTACATTCTACGCTGACTTTCCTGAATTAATGCACACTACCAAACTCTATTCATCTGCACTCACAATATGTACTATAGTCCGTTATGTAGTGGTCAGACCACTACAGATTAACGGACCACTACATTATAGTACTTAATATATTTGATTGATCCATTATTCAGCAAGATGTAACAATGATTGAACAGTATATCATGTGGGTATAAATATTTTAGCTTAAGGTCCAAATACACAAGATTGAGATTAGTTTTGGCGTTCAATCAGAAGAAACTGTCTAATATCGCTTAACTTTCACTGATATTTTGACATTAGTACAAATAGAATTACAACTGTTAAAAGGCACTATAAATTATATTTTGATAAGGAAACCAAGAAATAGAATGCGTACCAAAATTGCTCCATATAAATAGGGAAAAGAAATAAGCAACAAAAACCATAAGAATTAATATTGCTCTAACTTTAGCTGAATTAATAAATACCAAAACCCTGGAATATACTACCATTTGTAGCGGAATTAAATATAACGCCAAACGATCGGCAAATGTTGAAGCAAAAAATGAGAATAAAAATAAAAATAAAACAAGCAAGGTAATGACAAACCAAAGACGTGCATCTCCATAAACTAAGTCCCACTTCCTCCTATAAAACAAAAAAATTACTCCCGGAATAACACTCATGGCTATCCTTATATGCGCCCCTTTCGATTGGAAATATGGATTTTCAATATAAAAATATATAAAATGCTCTAGCATGCTTGTATATAGTGGAAAATACAATAAGAACAATATAGGAATTGATAGAAGTATGGCAGTCAGTATGGCAGTCTTATAAAACTTAACCTTCTTGGAGTTGTAAAAATATCCAATAATCGACATAATGAGTAATGTTTTATGAAATAAAGCTCCGAGAAAAATCATTAAATAAAAACGAAAATTCTTATTTTGCATTAAATCAACCAATCCCCACATAAATACCCCTATAGCTACTGACTGACGTGTATACCCTGTTGATACTACAATAACTAGATATGGCATTGAAACAACTAATGAAATCCAGGGATTTGGCATATACCTACAAAGTCTAATCAATCCGGCAAAAAATATAATAGCACAAATAAAATTTGTCCCATAAAGGCCTAATGATAAGTTTACCGATACCCAATGTATAATTTCAAATCCATAATCAGATTTATGAGGTGTTAGGAATAAATCAGAAAAATCAATTACATTAAAATGCTCATAATTTGATATATAATTCCTCCAATCTCCACCAACTTCATCTCTCAAGCCGACAAGAATAATAAGAGTAATACTGTACATAACCCACTGTACTTTTGACAATGTACGGTCTGCTGTTGTAGGCAACAATCCTATAACCATAGGAACTAGAAACATCATCCAATATACAATCATATAAAATTATCTTTATAAAAAACTACAAATTCATAGAATCAAGCCACATATTAAACATCAATACGGCCCATAGTGAATGAGTCCAATCACGTTGACCAGACATATGCTCATCCCATCTTTTTCGTATAGATATGACATTAAAATATCCATCTGACCGCAATCTAGTCTCACTTAATAAATTATTCGACCACTCATATAGTGGACCTCTCAGCCACTCTCCAATAGGGATGCCAAACCCAGCTTTAGGCCTATCAACTAACTCACTTGGAATGTACTTATAAAGAACCTGTCGTAAGGCCCACTTCCCCTTCCCATTGCGTATCTTCATACTCAACGGTATGCGCCATGCCAATTCAAATAAACGATGGTCTAACATTGGAATTCTTGTTTCTAGCCCGACTGACATAGAGGCTCTGTCTACCTTACAAAGAATATCATCAGGTAGATAACTTATTGTATCTAAATACATCATTTCCAACTCATGTTTGGACGAAATTGGCATATTGATTTCTCGCTTAAGCAATGTGTGCGGTTCATTAGAACCAATCACAACCTCATCTGGATTTTGCCACTCTGATACAAGACTCATATAAAGATCTTTCAAGCTATCAACACTTTTAAATCTAGAAGAAAGTTTATGCATTTTGTCGCCAAGACGATGAACTCTATTGTCAACATAAGGTAGAGAGTTAATAATACTTCCAATAATATTGATAAATCTAACTGGTATCATACCAATTACATTTCCAATAAAAAATCTTGCATATTTAGGAATCCAAGATACATACCTCCACACTCTTCTAGACCAAAAGTACCTATTGTATCCACCAAATAATTCATCTCCCCCATCTCCAGACAATATAACAGACACATGTTCACGTGCCTTCTTACTAATTATGTATGTAGGAATTTGAGAAGAATCTGCAAATGGCTCATCATATATTTTTGACAGTTTTGGGATAACTGCTATTAAATCCTCTGGTGTTACATAAAACTCACGATGATCAGTGCCCAAATACTTTGCAATTTCTTTCGCCTGCTCAGCCTCATTGAACTCACTTTCAGAAAATCCAACAGTGAATGTCTTTACTGGATTTGCAGATTGTTTTTGCATTAAAGACACCACCAATGAAGAATCTATACCTCCAGAGAGAAAGGCGCCCACTGGAACATCAGACACCAATTGGGATTTAATAGACTTGCTTAATACGGTATCAATAAGATCAATAGCATCTTTCTCATTGAATATCATACTACCACTATTATTTTTTATAGAATCACGTAGTGAGTACCACCTATGAATAGACATACCTTTAGATTTAAATGGAGCAAATGGAGCTTCTTTTTGAATTAAAGAAGCACTACTCAAACTAATCTTTAATATACACCCAGGCTCAAGTTTATAAATATCTTTAAAAATTGAATATGGGGCAGGAATATACATGTGCCTCATATATACAGACAATACATTCCTGTCAATTGAAGCGTTGAATTTATGATATTTTCTAATAGCTTTAAGCTCTGAACCAAAAACAAATGAATCTTCACTCCATCCATAATACAATGGCTTCTCACCAAAGCGATCTCGCACAAGAGATAAATTACTCGACTGGACATCCCAAAGCGCAAAAGAAAACATACCAGTAATCATCTGCAAAGTTTCCTCCAACCCCCATTGTGAAATTGCAGCTAAAATTGTTTCAGTATCTGAATGACCATTCCATACTATGGCGTGGTCACAAAAATTATTCAGCTTGTCGCGTAGATTAGTATGGTTGTATATCTCTCCATTCAATGCAATAATATAGCGACCACACAAAGATACCATTGGCTGGTGGCCCGCCAAACTAAGGTCTATAATTGACAACCTTCTGTGACCGAGTGCAATTTTTCCAGCGCCTCCTATCCAGGTGCCCCCATCATCAGGACCACGATGATTCAATGAATCGGTCATTTTATATATAGATTTATCTAACTCTCTTTTAGTTAGATCGCCTAAAATTCCTGTAAATCCACACATAGATATTACTATAAAAACTTCCTTAGACAGTCAACCCATTGGTTTAATTTTCTCATATGTTGTTTAGACCAACTACAAAAAAACTACTGGATTGTTTAGTTTTTTTGACATCACATATCATAATAATATTTTAAATTTCACTCGAGACCCTAAAATTTTATTTTTTAATTCCAACGGCACACCAAAACGGTGCGTGCGTAGAAAACACTATTTCACCCAAGCCAGACTCAGTCATCATTTCCTTAATTTGATCTTTTGTAAATCTTTGCTCCAATGGGGTTCCAAGTCGATCCCTAGAATCAGTCCTCATTGTGTAGAAACTACGATTCTTATAGTAAGACAAAGGAATATTAGCCGTATTAATTCCAATCTTTTCTAAAATATTTGATAGAATCGAAAGAGGCATATATATAGTAACAGCAACAATATCTGTAACTATATTTCTAATAAACAATGGAAGTTTGGAGATAACCTTTCTCATTAAGTTAGAGGCTCTCCAAGTGATTTTAAAAAAAATAGATCTATTATCAAGTGCATAATATATATATAGCAAAAATGGGGATCCTGACTTTAACAGTTTAACACATGATTTAATTGCCAACCTTGTATTAGGTATATGATGAAGAACTCCAATAGAATACCCAAAATCCTGACTTTCATTAGTCAAATTATTATTTGTAACCGAACCTCTAATAAATGAAATATTTTTAAACCCATAAAGCTCCCTCTCTGCAATATTTATTGCATCAGATGGTTCAACACAATTCAGATGTCCTACCTTTGGAGAAACAAACCTTGCCCATCGACCTGACCCGCACCCCATGTCAAAACCTATTGAGCCTGAATTTATAAGATCCCATGGAAATATATCAAAATATTCATTAAACCCATTTTCTATTTCAGATTGTGTCATTCTAGATTGGTCAAATCTATTCCATTCATTTCCAAAACTAATAACTGTATCATGGTCAATATTGTCTTCGTTTTCTGATCTCATATCTTGTTTTATAAGTAATCCTTATAGTAGTCAAGCAAATACTCATTCAAACATACGCGCCAATCACGCATAATATTTACGCCTCTTAAGTTTAATTTCCTATCTACAAGTCTTTCTGATGGCGGCCTGTCGGCAAAATATTCTTTACTCCAATAATTTGAATCTACTGGAGTTACTATAATATCTTTATCCAAACCAAGTGCATTAACAAGCTCAACTGCAACTTCATACCTTCCTGTAACTCCTCCACAGACCATATTGTACAGCCCCCAATATTCTTTTTCTATTAGCAATTTAACATTCTTGGCAAAATCATGAGTATATGTTGGAGTGCCCAATTTATCATCAACAATGAACAATTCATTATTTTTATCTTTGATCTGTTTCATAATTTTCTGGACAAATTTTTTATCTTTATTTGGACCTCCTCCCATCATCCATCCAGCCCTACAAATAATATGACGAACAACATTTTGCGCTACAAAAGTCTCACCAGCATACTTACTTCTAGCATAATGACCCAATGGATTCGGAAGATCCCAATCATCGTATACATCTTTAACTCCATCAAAAATACCTGCAGTACTAATATATAACAACGGGATGTTTAACTGATTGGCAATATAAGTAGCATTTTCTACAGACATGGTGTTTGTAGCATAAGTATCGTCCGGATTAAGTTCACAATATTCTAAGTCGGTATATGCTCCCAAATGAAAAAGATAGTCGGGCCTAAACTCTTCAACATCTTTTCTATATGCATCGTAATCCCTAAAATCTAAATATCTAAGCCAATCATCATTTACATCAATATCTGTACACAATAAATCATAGTCTTTTTTAAAAATAGTATAAAAAGCCTCGCCTAGCATGCCACCACATCCTGCTATATATATCTTTTTTCTTTTAATCATAATTGAATAATTTTTTATTTAAAGTTTATCAAGAATGGACAAGTATTTTTTACCAATTACATCGGTTGAATAATTGTCAATAATTGTTCTTCTAGCCTCTATTCCAAGTCTTTTTCTCAATGATTGGTTGTTTATTAATTTATAAAGCGCATCCAGCCATTCATCATCATTATTATTAACAAGATATCCATTCTTTAAATGTGTTATTATTTTTGATGTTGTGCCCACATTTGTTGCTACAGTTGGAATAGCAAAGGACATATATTGTATCGCTTTCAAGCCACTCTTTCCAAGCGCCCATTGATCTTTAATTAACGGGTAAACTCCTATGTCAATCTTCTGTAAATCTTTAATTTCATTTTCACTATTCCATTGAATAACTTCTAAATCAACCCCTGGAAGGCTATATTCAAAATTTCCGATTATAAGTAATTTAAACTCACACCTTTTGCTTAACTTTATAAATACATCTCTCAACAAATCAATATAAATTTTCGAGCTGAATGTCCCTGTCCAGCCTATAGTTACTTTTTTATTATTATTATACAAGTTAGTCGGGTAAAAATTTCTTGTATTTACTGACGACGAAACATACGTAGATTTCTTTTTTTTATTTAATTTATAACAATAATTATTTAAAAATGGCGAGCTAGTAATAACGTGATCTGCATTTTTCACTAAATGAATAATTTTTCTAGGATTTTTTAATAAACCAGCTATGCGATTTAGTTCATTATTCATAGTACTCGTAGCATTATCTTCCACATCATATACTATTTTTTTTGATAAAGCACAAACTAAGCGCTCAAAAAATGTTGTCCCAAGAGGCGTAACCCACATAAACACATAAACAATATCATAATGAGGTATTAAAAAAAGATCGCGCAATCTTCGAAAATGACCAAAAACTGTACCTACAAATTTCTCTAAAAAATGGCCTTTTAGATAAATAATACTCCACATATTAAGGTCCATAAATGGAGATACTTTTACATCATAGTTATTTTTTTTCCAATCCTCAAAATATTGCTCATATTTTAATCTTTGACCTGCGGCAACGCCCTCTGGAAATGGGCAAATCACATAAATTTTTTTCTTTGCCATGTTTAACTAGTCTTTACTTATGATTGAATTATAAATTTCATCATAATATTTAACACCATCATCCAGTGAAAAATATTTTAGTGCAGTATTGCGACAGCGTTTCTTAATATTTTTTTCTTGGGTCAATTTTAACAATCGAATAACACTCTTTCTTATTTCATTATCACTAAAACTATTCAGAACAATACCAACATTTTCTTTTTCAAGAACTTCATCTACATCTCCTATTCCAGTATTGCACAAGCATGGAACGCCACAACCTAGAAACTCTCCCAATTTTGTTGGAGCTGATGCAATTTTTGAATAGCATCGCTTAATAATAAAAACACCTACATCCATCGATTGCATGGCATTTACCACATCAGTCTGACTTCCGGATGCAATCATTACTGATTTCGAATCTAGCCCTGACTCTTCAATATGTTTATAAATATAATCATGTCCTCCCTTATTAAATATCTGCAACCTTGCCTCTGGTATATATTTTTTTATCATACTAAAACAACGTAACGTTTCATCGAAAAGATACCAAACTCCTACAGAACCGACATATCCTACCGTAAATACATGGTTGGCATTCATGCTATTGTTAGAATATGATTTTGGTCTAAATAAACTAAGATCAGTACACGTAGTTATCACTTTAATTCTTAACTTCTTATTGGAAAGGTATGAAAAATTGTTAATTTCAGTAACAGCTGCATTTGTAAGTGAGACTATATAATCCGCATTAATTAAAAAATGCCTTTCAAACCATTTGGATACACGAAACAATCTGCTATTTTTCTCCCATAATCCTCCATCTACACGTTCATCAGCCCAAAAACCTCTCATATCAAATATGAAATACACATTTGTAATTTTCTTAAGTAACAAAGCAATAACTGATGGAACATAACTCCTTGCATGAATAATTTTCACCCTATAACGAAAAACAATCCAAAAACTAGTAACAATGCCAAAAATAATATCCAGTAGTGTTGCGATCGATGTTGGGCGCTTATGGTAACGGAGTCTAATCCATTTTATTTTATTTTTATTTAGTAAATTTTCCATACTAGATAATCTATCATGATCTAAGATATACTCACTTTTTTCAAAGCTTATTAGATATATATTATGACTATAAGACAATCTACTTAGGTAACTTAAAACTTGTGATCTTCCAAGAGGCTCCATTACCCCGTCATATGTTATATATAAGATAGAATCCATATACTAAATTTGTCTTTTGATGAAAACCGCTTGAAATCTATTTCCAAATATTGTATTAAAAAACTTTTTTCCGCTAAATAAAATTGCAATTTTTGCAATAATATACTTAATAAATTTTCCCTCTACATATGGCCATCCAGTATCATAAATACGCCAATATTTTAACTCTAAATCTGTATCAATCCGATTCAAAAAAAAGTCATATTGCTGCCTACCTCCAACACGAAAAAGGTGGTATGGGGGACTATCTAGGGCAGTATTACGGTAAAAAATATTCTTCAAAAATCCAAATATATATGAAGAAAAATATACCAGACTCGGATTATTCTCAAGAGGGCCTTCTATAAAAATAGTTCCACCAAATTTTAAACTCTTCAAGATATAATTTAAAGTATCTGCAGGCCGAGGAATGTGCTCTAGAACATCGCCTAAATGTATAGCATCAAAATACTCCTCGTATAATTCTGATTGAAAAGAATCAGTAGACATTACCTCACAAAATTCATTGTTTTTTACATATTTTACTGCATCTGTATTGTATTCAACTCCAGTACAGTAAAAGCTATTACAAGAAAGTAGTTTTAAAAAAAAACCGTCTCCACAACCATAATCAAGCACCTTCGCTCCTTTATTAAGATAACTAAACAATAAATTTGCTGATTTTTGATACTCTTCAACCCTAGATGGATTGTGGTAATGATAATGATACTCGCTTCCTTTGTACATAAGTGCAATAGCTTTACTGCTAGGAGGAGGATTTACATATACGGTTGAGCATTTTTTACATCTTAAATATTTAAAATGAAAATTGTCAATTTTTGCATAATACGGAAAACTTACACGAGGTAAATTTGAGCTTAGTCCGCACATAGGGCATTCATATTCTTGTTTTAGTCTCATATACTATAAAGTCTTGTTTAGAGACTCTCTTTAAATATTTTTTTTTAAGATATTTTAATATTTAACTTGTGCCCTTTAAAAAAATAAGTCAGCAATTTCTACAAATAGATATGGAAGCATATTTATAATCTACTGCTAATTTTTTTTAGATATACGGTTAACTGGTTCCCTGTATTTGTTATCTTCATAAAATATTTTATTATTTTATGAAACACACTAGGAATATAGTATACAGTTCCAACATCATAACTAGACTCTACCACTTTATATCCTAACTTAACCCCAAGACTATTAAAAGATTGCATACTAAATTCAAATAAATGGAACGGGCTATGCATAGGGCTTAAATTAGTCACATAATTAGTACACGTCAAACCATAATATAAATTTATCAACTTAGAGTTTAGATTATTTGTTGAAGGTACCTCAATATGAATAACACCACCTGGTTTTAACCATTTTATCGCTTTTTTCATGGCAGCAGCAGGGCTGTATAAGTGTTCAAATACAGCTCCAAACGTTATAAAATCAAAAAAATTATCTGGAAAATTAGCACCCTCTATTGTGCTGAGCTGTATTTTATCCTTACTTATTCCCATAGATAAAACTGCCTTATCATAAAAAGTCTCTGATGGCTCAATCCCATAGGCACTAAAACCATTATTTTCTAGAGATATCATGCACTTCCCTAATCCACAGCCGATATCTAACGCTTCCATTCTACTGGAATTCGATAAAAGATTCTTTGCTATATGTATCTGTTTAGAGAAATATTTTGAATCTAATTTAAAATACTCTTTCATCCAATAATCTTCTGGAGGAACCTTATAGTGATCTTGTATACTAAACGGTATAGGTTGTGGCACAGAATATATTAGTCCACATTTATTGCATTTATTTACAGAAACTGTTATGCCTGTTTTACCCCTAGGATTAACGCCCTGTGATTTATTTAGCCTTTGCCCCAATCTTCTATGTTTAGATATATTATCTCCACACATTTCACATTCTTGTATATTTTTAAATATATATCTTAAGTCTCTCATATTTGATTCTTATTAAAATGAAATACGTTTTAGAAATGCACCATTACTAGTAATAAATATTGAATCAATATTTGTATTCTTAAAATAAAGTTTTGCAATAGATGATAAATCCTTACAAAGAAACGGTTCACTACTAGTTAAATTAACATATAAGTAAATTTTACCTAAATTACGAGTAATAACGTCTATTTCGTTCTTATATATGTCTTTATCTTCTTAGAAGTTAACTTTACTACTAAATACCCAGTTATTCTGAACTGTAAAACTAACTAAACTTATAATACCTATAATAAAAAATTGTGACAAGATAGGATCTAGAAGAAAATAATCTACTGACAAAATTAAAAGCAAACCATTCAATACAAACATTCCTACATACAATGTTATATACTTTGTGAAACTGCGTCTGTGCTTATTACTAGAAAATGTCCAATAACGGTTTAAAAAATATCCAAAAAGAGTGCCAAATACATAATCGAAGAAGAGTGCTATTTTATAATTAACTCCTAATTTAATAAGAACAATATAAAACAAGTAGACTAATAATGTATTAGATGCGCCCACAATAAAAAACTTTGTTATTTTCATTATCTGTATCTAACTCATAATATAATTTAACTTCTCGCAAACAAAAGCGACATCTTCTTTAGTTAGTTCTGGATACATTGGAAGAGAGAGCAACTCTCCTGATAATAATTCTGTTATTGGCAGAGACTCCTCAGAATAGCCAAGAAACTTATAGCCACTCATTAGATGAATTGGACACTGATAATGAATCCCAGTATCAATCCCAACATCAGATAGTTTTTTTCTAACTATATCCCTATCTAAAACCCTGATTACAAATAAATGATATGAATGCCTCGAATGGGCATATTCTGAAAATCTAACAATACCAGGATTTAGTAATTTATTATATTCTTTAGCCAGCTCCCTTCGTTTTTCAATGTACGAGTCTATATATTCTAACTTTACATTGAGAATGGCTGCTTGAATTTCATCCATCCTGCTATTAATGCCCTCAATCTCAGAAATATTTTTTTCATTAAAGCCATACATACGAATTGCACGCATCTTCTCAGCTATCACAGGGTCTTTACTAAAACATAGCCCAGCATCTCCGTATGCGCCTAGATTTTTTGTAGGATAGAATGAGAACGCCGATATGTCCCCTAATATCCCAACCATGCTATCGTTAAATTTACTTCCTAGAGCTTGTGCACAGTCCTCAATAATATATACCTCTCTTTCAGCTATAACCTTTTTAATCTCATCAATATCAACAACATTTCCAAACAAATGAACTGGAATAATAGCTTTAGTATTTTCCGTTATAAGACTTGTAATGTAGTCTATTCTAATTAAGGCGGTTGATTCATCTACATCACAAAAAACCGGTGTTGCCCCTACAATGCGTATTGCACTTACAGTTGGAACCGCAGTATTGGATACTGTTATAACTTCATCGCCATAACCGATATTTAATGCTCTTAAAGCTATCACTAAAGCATCTGTTCCGCTATTTACAGCAACTGAATAACCATCACTACCTAGATAATTAGAAAAATTATCTTCAAACCTCTTCACCTGCTCTCCAAGAATTAAACTTCCTGAGTTTAATACTGTGTTAATTCCTGATAGAATCTTGTCTTCAATATCTTTATATTGCCGTAAATAATCAAATACGCGCACCCTTTTCACAACCAGTATTCCTCCTTATAACGATTGTAAAAATCAGTAGTACGGGTGATTCCTTCTATAAGATCCACTTTTGGACTCCAGCCTGTATCCTTGGCAAAAAGTGAATAATCGCCATAATAGTCGCCAATATCAATAATTTTTTTATCATCTGGAAATGGTATTGTCTCAAATTCGACACCAGTAATCTCTTTGAGAATATCAACAAATTGAATCAATGAATAGTAGCTCGGGCCTCCTAAATTATAAATATTCCCATAGCACTTTTCATTACCTGCTGCCAATAATAGCGCGTGCACAACATCATCTATATAATTAAAATCGCGTACCTGGTTTCCATCTCCAAAAATCTTTATCATCTCGCCCTTTAGCGCTTGCCGTATAAAAATTCCAATAAAACCTTGGCGATTATTTCTAATTTGTTGTCGTGGCCCATATGTGTTTGTTAAACGAAGCACACTAGAACGAAGTCCATATGTCTTATCATAGAGAATATGATAATATTCTCCTGCCAACTTATTAATTCCATTGACATCGATAGGGTTAACTGGATGACTC
>Ga0233448_1002293_pt1 | contig 13795 bp, 16 predicted proteins | sample SI_124_October20_2_FD_183015 | JGI IMG/M metagenome (GOLD analysis project Ga0233448, IMG submission 183015) | Seawater microbial communities from Saanich Inlet, British Columbia, Canada - SI_124_October2016_150_MG | ecosystem: Environmental > Aquatic > Marine > Inlet | place: Canada: British... | reverse complement strand
TGACTAATTCAGGATGTCCATTACTATTAATAGCTTTTGTGAAAAATCGTTTCGCTGCTTTCATATCGCGCTTTGCTGTCAGTAAATAATCAATCGTATTGCCTTCTTTATCAACTGCTCGATAAAAATATTTCCATTTGCCATTAACCTTAATATACGTCTCATCCATACGCCATCTGACACCAACAGAACGCTTTTGTGCCCGAAATATTTTATCTAATTGAGGACTATACTTTATGACCCAACGATTGATGGTGCTATGATCGACACTATATCCTCGTTCTTCAGCCATCTCTTCTAGATTGCGATAACTTAGTGGGTAAGCCAGATACCATCTGACATTCAGGAGTATAATTTCCTTTTCAAAGTGTCGCCATTTAAAGTTGAGCATGCTAATCTTTTTGTTACTGAATTCATTTCAGAATAGCATAATTGAAATTATTCTCTATTTTTTGCGACAGAACCCTAAAAAGCACCCGTTATTATTAAATCAGCTGTCGATATATCTCCAAATTCTCCTCTCATATGACTCATTCTAAAACTTATTCCAGACCTGCCATTATCACTTAATTTAAATTCTAATGATGCAAAAAAGTCCTTATCACTGTCTTTCATCGACTGTGAAAGTCGCTTTTTATTTGTTTCATAAGACCAGTGAGACAAACCAATTTTTGGAATAATGCTTATAGTTCCTAATTTAGCGGGATAGGCAATACCGACTGACATTTCTCTAAAATCATAAGTAGTCGTGAAATCATCAAATGAAGAAAAAAAATCTGCATGATAATTAACTTCTACTTCTATCTGTAATTCTTTATGAAATTGATATCCCAATCCTAAACCGATATTGAATAATGAAGGACGATCATCTTCTCCATTCAGTGTATAATTCGGTTTTATATTGATACGAGACAACCCTGTCAGTAATGAAATTGATAAGGAATTAGACTCTGAATTTTTTGGTAGCTTTTCTGGTTCTACAGAATATGCTATTGAACAAAATAATAATGATGTGGCTAGGAAAAAAACTTTCATATAAACTCCGTCTGACAATTAGTTTGAATAAAGGCAGAAAGACATAATTTTTTCACTTACCTCTCTGGTATTTATTTCTTTAAGTTTTTCATTTAATGTTAACCAAGCGGCTATTGAAGTTGAGTGCAATAAAACGAAATCCTTAAGTCAATATTTGACTTGTATTTAGCTATTTCCTGCAAGCTAGGAAGCCTACAAAAACATATTTCAACTAAAATTTTAATTCTTTTCCACCATAAATAGTTTTAAGGAACCTAGAAATCCATATAAAACATTATTACACAAATTTTAAAATGCTTGCCTTGACCTTTCACACCGCCCTCGTGCCACACCCCACTTTTTAGTATTCATTCTATTATGCCATTCCTTATACTCTCCAGACACTCTATCTATATAACCTTCGCAATCTCTGCAATCAAGCTTCCAATTAACCATCCCTACACGATTCCATCTAATTTTAGTAGATGTGAACGTTACCCCCTCTGATTTCCCATCTATCGTACCCAACTCTTCATTTATGACAATACTTGTTGTTTCAGTTTTACCACCATTACGATATTCACAACTAAGTGTAATATCACTAGCATATGAAACGCCATTAATTGAAATTAACGCTGTAATCATCAAAATTACTCTTACCATTACCATCTACTACCTCCAAACTAAATTAAATACATCTGACTAGTTAACAACGATTGATATTTATCCAGGCAGTGATAATGTGCCTCTGCAACAACTTATATCTAACTTACGTTGTAAATTTTTTTATCTTTCTCCCAATCGTTGAAGAACTATGGTCAAATCTGGTGTATGACAAGTTAAGCAACACTTGTCTAAGATGTTCACTAAATTTTTGAATAAAAGCAACAAGCAAAATATTTTTGCTTGTTTTTCCCCACAAAGCTCTTCTGCCTCCATTTTCGCCAGCTGCTTAGCTTGATTATGATTACCACTTGAAGCCACTACGGTCACCCCTGCAATTGTACGTAAATATATATACCATTTCCACTACTATTTATATGTCTTTTCTCTAATTCAACAGACGTAGCAAAAGCTGAGTTCATAATAAATAAACCTAATTCGGTGTTTGAGTTTTTTTAAACATCGTCTTTTATTGACAGGATTTACCTTTGTCATACCTGCATGAATTCTCATACCTAAAAAACTCAGTCCATGTTGGCTGGAATTTAACCAACAGGCATTTTGTTTTAATGCGAGCTTTAATTGCTCATTAATAAAATGGTTAATAGCATCATGATGTTTTTTTAATGTTTCAGAATCAGCGGTTCTGTCGCAAAAAATATAGAATTAATCTAATTATGCTATCCTGAGATGAATTCAGTAATAAAAAGGTTAATATGCTCAACTTTAAATGGCGACACTTTGAAAAGGAAATCATTCTCCTGATAAGTGAGTCGCTACCTCGTGATAGATTTTGGGACATCCAAGTCCCCAAAATCGACTCGCAAACGCGACAGCCTAATATGCCCCAATTCGTCCTGGTCAATTGCAACTTCGAACTGCCTCGCTGGGCAGCTTCTACGTTACAATTTTCCCAAATGACTTGACGGCTTTTCGAGATGCGCTTTGCATACATATCGGGTCAGAGGGAGCATAGCTCCCGTCTGTCCACAGAACCGTGCGTACGGGTCCGTACACGGCTCCTCATGATAAACGAATCCATCGACCAATACTACCAGTGAGGAAGACGCTTGTCTGAACGTATGATTTGTCCCATTTGTCCAACAAACCAAGGGACTGAATAGGCCATCTCTACCGCTCGGGTATGTGATAAAACCCATCGCCCTCTATTTGAAAATACTGTTCGGGCTGCATGTCTACGTGATATTCCACGCTTCATCAGTTTCTTGAATAGATGACGTCGCTACTTTTGCTGATCCACTATCCTTGACCTCAGTCTTCGCCTGATATGTGCTTCAATTTCCTGAATTCAGGCCTTAATAATATTAGAGAAACCATTGAATTTAAAAAGCTGCAGTTACAATACCAAATATATTAATAGGGGGATTATGCGTCGTATTTTGCTTTTTGGGCTAATATAATTAATAAATTACGCATAAATTGCTCAAGCAACATACAGGTCAATCAGTCACAAAACAACTTACCGGTTGTATCAAATAGGATATTTGATGTGGTGTGAACGAAAAAATCACAGTATGTGAGTCGTTTTATTCATAATAATAAGCAGAATTTAAAAGCTCTGAATTAATGCAATAAATGGTGCTATAAAAAATGGGAAAAACAACATTAATAGTTTTCACGGTGTTTTGTGTTTCGAGTTTATGGTCATGCAAAAATGATTCTAGAATATTGAGTGATTATGATGAAAAGAAAAAAATTTCAAATAATTTACAGAAATTGAATGAGTCTGTTCCACTAAGAATGCGTACAAATCATAAAGATCTGGTCACAGGCATGGATTTTGTTTGGGTACCTGGTGGAAACTTTCAAATGGGCAGTAATGAATCAGAAAATGAAAAGCCTATTCACAAAGTCACACTAAGAGGTTACTGGATGGCGAAATATGAACTAACACAGAGTCAATGGCAGAAGATTATGGGGTATAATCCATCCGTCTTTAATAAAATGGGTTTATGCACATCAAGTAATTGTCCAGTAGAAACTATATCATGGGAAGATGTGAAGACATTTATCAGCAAGTTGAATCGAAAAAGCAGTGCTAAATATCGTTTGCCGACGGAAGCCGAATGGGAGTATGCGTGTCGAAGCGGAGGGAAAGATCAAAAATTTTGCGGTGGAAATAATATTAAATCGTTGGGTTGGTATGATGTTAATTCTGGAGATAAAACACATCCTGTGGGTAAAAAGATACCAAATGGCTTGGGGTTGTATGATATGTCAGGCAATGTTTGGGAATGGGTAGAAGATAAGTACGGGAAAAGTTATTATGGAATTAAGCCTGTACGGAATCCTAAAGGACCTATTGAAGGCTTCACCCATGTAATTCGTGGCAGCTCATGGGTCAATAAAGCCTGGAACGCCCGATCGGCTAAACGTAAGGATGATAGGCCGGATCATCGCAGCTTCTTCATTGGTGCCCGCCTTGTGATGGTGTCACAAACAGAGTGAATTAGAACTCACTTCAGTGTTTAGGGTAGACATCAAACCACCATCAAGTTGCTGGGGTATGAACACTGGTGAAAAATGTTGAGGGAAAAAGCGTGATAAACACACTAGTATAATTTAAAAAGACTGTAGTTGGCTAGGCCGCTTACATTTAAAATATTTGGCTTTGACTGATTAGAGTTTTATAAACTATGCTTCTAAATTAGTCTACGCAATATTTAAAAAGTCATATTTAAAATCAGTGAATTTAGGGTAATGAATCATGGACAGTTATCGCCACTATAACAATATATTGCATTATTTACTGTTAATCTCCATCGCAGTAATGACATCAGCATGTGCCCCAAGAATCTATTTTAACAGCCCAGATATAAGAGGACGGATTACTACAAATGGTTTGCCTATTGAAAATGCCCGTGTTGAGATTTTACATTATTCGGATTTGACTGATGTTAATGGTGAGTACCATATTCAAGGCTCAAGAGGTTTCCATCCGCTGTATCCCTATATGTTACCAGTTCCTGGCTGTTTCAAAGAGCATAAATTAACAATTCTAAAAGACGATATAAATTTACTCAATGTACGCATGCATTCAGGAGGACCTACGGGTTGCAATGAATGGTACCCAACAACCTTCGATTGTGATATTAAAAAATAATTGATGCAGATAAATTGATGCAGTATAATGACGATACCATGCGGATTCATCAGTGAATACAATTGTTGTATAAATTCTGTTTGAAACACTGGTCGGTTTTACATTGGGGAACACATTGGGGTAACCCTTCTCGGCTTAGTTTTTTTCGTAGTAATACTAAGGCATCTTTGGCTTCCATAATGCCTTTTGCTATTGCTTTTGAATAGAGACGCATGATTTCATTATTGGTTCTATGCGAATCAAAGTTATAAGTTAGATGTTGATGAAAATTGGCTAAATAATAGCTAGCCCATGGGTTGCCTTGATTGGATGCTCTCCCGAGGAGTTCTTTTGCATGTTCCAAAAAATATCTATGGCTACTTAGGTTATAAATAATGCCTAAAGCATAAAGAGCGTCAATATTATCTTTTATTGCCATTTCTATTAACGACTCTAAGGCTAGTTGTCGTAATTTATTAGCATAGACGATGTCTTTTTCAACCACCAATCCTTGTTGATAAAATTCTGTTAAAATCGCTTGGGAAAATGGGTTACCAAGTCTTGCTGATTTTTTATAAAGAGGAATGGCAGTATTGAATTTTTTTTGTTTTCTATATTCGTTTGCTTCTTGGTATAACTGATATGCTTGATGGATATTATCTTTTGCACTATCAATCATTGATAGTGCATTTTCATGATATTTTCCTTGTCCATTTGTTTTTGTAATGTATTTATTTAGATACTCTAATGCTGAGTAATTTTTGTGTGTGTGAAACAACACCTCAGCCTTGTAATAGTTAAATGAATCCGCGGGTTTTGTTAAATTAATACCTGTTCGATAAAGATCAAATCCTCCTTTGCCACCCAGTCTGTTTGAAGAAAATATCAACAAATGATTTTTGTATGTAAAGTGGTCATATTTAAAACCTGCTATAGTAGGATAGATTAACTGCTTAGGGAGAGTACCGAGGTCGGCTAGTTTAACCAGAATTGGACGAAATTCATCTGCTTTAGTATTAACGTTTGGAATCAATTTAGGTGTTTGCCAGTAGCCATTACTGTATTGACTCAAATACAAATCATAGCCACCTTTTCCACCCGGACGATTAGAGGTAAATACCATCCAATCGTCAAACACAAAAGGAGCATTATCATCAAATGGAGAATTTAAACTGGTAATGGCTTGTATCTTGTTATCATTACTTTCATCATTTAACCAGGTGGGTAATTGTTCAGGAGTCATTCCTTTTGGAACTTTTGTTGACATGATATTGTAACGTCCATAGCGGTTACTGCTGAATATAATTTGATGATCAGGGCCAAAAGTAATATAGGCATCATCCGCACTAGAATTTATTCGCTTTGCTGAATAAACTGTGTTTTGTGTTTTGCTGTTGGGTTTATGGTGAGAAACTTCACTGGTGCCATATGGGTAGGTTGATATAAGACCTAATAGGTTTGAGTCTAATGCTTCGCTATAAAAAATATCTAAACTTTTATCTTTTGTCTCTCCAGCAAAATAGAGCCAGCCTTTATTCTTGGTTAATAACGCATATGGGTCTACGTTATATACATCAAAAAATAATGATTTACTGGATGGCCATAGTAGGGAATTGATTAAAAAGTTAGGAGCATATTGTGCTCGATGATGTGTTAGGGGAAAAGGGGTATTCTCAGTTTTATTTTCGATGAGTCTTGTTTCAATTTTTCCTTCTTCTGGTTTTCTTTTACGATCAAATAAAATATTGAACTTAAAATAATGTATCCGATGCCCCGCTGGTTGATTATGCCTGTCTGTTGATAAAAATAGATTGTATCTGGTGAACGCATAAGGATGCATAGTAAAGAGTGATGAATTGTAATCATTGTAAGGAGTATTAATCTCTTTCCAATTGATTACTTCTTCACTGATATGGCCTTCGTAAACAGTATTAACGCAGCTTGGTAGTGTTAATAGTGACAATAAGAAGATAAATAGTTTTTTAATATTCATTATGGGAGCGTCCAAGAGTGAAGATTTTTTAATATTAATGAAAACACATAATAACAATTTATTTAATTATTTAATTATTTAATTATTTTTTTTCTAGACCAAATATCTAAGCAATATAGATTTTTGTAAATTTGTTTATCAATTGTGACTGTACTGATATTGGTTCGAATTGCCCCTTTTATCTCTGGTGTCACTGCAATATTTGAAGTTTTGAATGACATAGATAAATCATCAAAAATGGCGTGAACTACTCCCGCTAAATTAAGACTATAGCGTGAGCTTCCTGCGACCCATACAATTTTAGCGTTGTATCTTTCGTATCACCTTCTGCGCTGACAGAATTTGTTGATGGGGAACTCTTTACACAGTCGCCGGAGTTATTAACAACTCCTTTGTTCGAATCAGCTAACGCAAAGCGTTTAATGTTTTTTGAGGCTAGCAAATCCCTGTCTCAAATATTATGGCACTCGGGACACTCCCATTCCCTATCTCTCAATGTCAAAGTATGATTTTTATATCCGCATTCACATTTTACGGTTCTGTCGCAAAAAATAGAGAATAGTTTCAATTATGCTATCCTAAGATGAATTCAGTAACAAAAAGATTAACATGCTCAACTTTAAATGCCGACACTTTGAAAAGGAAATTATACTCCTGAATGTAAGATGGTATCTGGCTTATCCACTCAGTTATCGCAACCTAGAAGAGATGGCTGAAGAACGAGGATATAGTGTCGATCATAGTACCATCAATCGTTGGGTAATAAAGTATAGCCCTGAATTAGAGAAATCATTTCAGGCAAAAAAGCGTTCTGTTGGTGTCAGATGGCGTATGGATGAGACGTACATTAAAGTTAATGGTAAATGGAAATATTTTTATCGGGCAGTTGATAAAGAAGGCAATACGATTGATTATTTACTGACAGCAAAGCGCGATATGAAAGCAGCGAAACGATTTTTCACAAAAGCTATTAAGAGCAATGGACATCCTGAATTAGTCAACGTTGATAAAAGCGGTTCTAATAAAGCAGCACTTAACAGTATCAATGAAGAAACGAAAGAACAGATTGAAATTCGTCAGTGCAAGTATTTAAATAATATTGTCGAGCAGGATCACCGCAATATCAAACGGATCACTCGACCCATGTTGGAATTCAAAAACTTTCATTGCGCTCAAAAAACATTGGCAGGAATTGAATTGATGAAAATGATCAAAAAAGGACAAATGAAAGAAGACCGTTTGTCTCCTGCAGAACAGTTTTATTCATTATTTGCGACAGAACCCGATTACTTCGATAATCGTTCGCGATTAAAGAAATTTCGTCGTATTTCGATAATAAGGGATGATAGGTGTCTGTCTACGTTTTAAGTAAGCAACTGGTTTTGTCGAACATAGAGGCCTTTGAAAGGCTTGAGCCACGTGCTGGAAACTCGCAGGCGTGGTTTTTAGGGGAGTTTGGGCTGGCGCAACGGCAGCAGCCCTTACTTACCCGACGTGCGTAAAAACAGATTTTGGTCAGTTTGTGAGTTTTCAATCATTATTTGCGACAGAACCTTAGCTTTTGTTTTTTTAATATCTGCTACAACTATAGTCTATCTTACACCTCCATTCCCCGCTGTATCGCTTATTGCAAGCCTCAGCCCCATATGAAGTCTCTTGATCTAAATTATAACATACATCATCAGCTAGATTTTTTGCGTTTCGAAGTGCTTCTGCCTTACTGTCACCCCAACCAACCTTTGACCCTGCATAAGAAAGAGAACTAAAACTAGAAACAATAAAAAATGTCAATATATTTGCTGTTAACTTCATGAAAAACTCCATAATCAATTGAATTTACAGGTGAAATATATGCCTAATCAGTATAGTCGAAAGCTGTGGAATTATCAAATTTTGTATCATGACTTGTTCCAATATTGACAAAAGATTCATTGTTTTTTAAATCAAATATCGAATAAATATTTACTTTTCCATCAGCCAATTGAGGAAAATCGTGATCAAAAACTAGTATCGGCTCGGTAGTTTCAAGACTTCCATCTCGGTATAAATTACCCAGGAGCTCCCGCTCAAAACACATAAAAAAATTAGTAGCAACATTTGTTGAAATAATTTTCTAACGGAGACAAAAACAGGTTCATCCGATTAATGAGTACTTGGTTTCGTGCAATCCCAGTATTTTCAATTTGAAAAACTCCATATCTCGATAACCATAAGCCATTTTTTGTAATGTTTTAATTTTGTTGTTTGTACCTTCCATAGGCCCAGATGACATTTTATCAAAATCATAATAGGATAAAATTCCAGTACGATGACTGGCAAGAGTTTTTGAAAACTTAATCAGCATTTGAATTCCTGATGCCTGTGCTCGTTTAACCCAGTCATTCAGCAATTCTGTTGCACTGGATTTATCTTTTTGCTTCCAAATTTGTCCTAAATCATCCTTCATATAATAAGCTGCTGACAATGGCTTATTTAGATCTAAAGCCTCTTGTAAACGACTTTTCTCATCCTTTTCTTCATCAAGTTTATCTGCTGATTTTAGCAATAACCAACGAGTCCCTTTTAATACATTTTTGTCTAATTTTTCTTCTGCTTCTCTTTGTAAATCTCGTCTTAGTTTTGTTAATTTTTCATTGTATAATTTGATCACATGAAAATGATCGAAAACTATCTCTGCATTAGGTAAATTGTCAGTAACAGCTTTGATATAAGCTTTTCCAAGATCCATGGCTACCGCCTTAATCTTTGTCTTGATTCGTTTTAATCTCTTCCAAAATGGCAATAATGCATCTCCAACTTTACCTGTACCTACAAACACCACAGCACCAGGCTTTAAATCCATAACAACTGTTAAGTAGCCAACCTTTATACCAAGATAAATTTCATCAATAGCAATATTTTGGAGTTTTTTTAAATCAGGTTTTGAAAATTTCTTATTGAGATATCTTTTCTCCATTTCTTTAATTGTATCCCAACTAACTTTTAATAAATTGGCAACATCTTGGATCGTCATGTGACGACAAAGTGTCAGCAGTTCCCGCTGAATTAATCAAGCCAGTTATATAAGGGATTCAGCAATATTTAAAAATTATTTTTTCGTAAACATTTTAGATATATTAGTATAGGATAATCATATCTATCCAATAATAAAAATAAAAAATAATGCCAAAACTCAGAAAAGATCTATCCATAGATGGACTACTGAAAACAGTAAGAGATAACTTTGGAAAAATTAAAGATCCTGTTAAAAAGAGAAAAGATTTAACATTATCAGATTGTCTTATGTCTGGTTTAGCAGTATTCGGGCTGAAATATCCCTCATTATTACAATTTGATCAATCACAAAATGAAGAATAAGTTAGACATAATCTGAAATCATTGTATCAAGTTAAGAATGCGCCATGCGACACTTATTTGAGAGAATGTCTCGACGAAATTGATCCTAAGCTATTACGCCCAGCATTTAAATCAGTTTTTTCAAGCTTGCAAAGAGGAAATGAACTGAAGAAATTTTAGTATATAAACGGTAGTTATTTGGCGTCGATTGATGGGACAGGTTTTTTTTTCATCACATGAAGTTCATTGTGAGCAATGTTGCGAAAAACATCATCGAGACGGGAAAACGACCTATTACCATCAAATGCTAGGAGCCGCACTGGTTCATCCTGACATTAAAGCCGTTATTCCAATTGCACCAGAACCTATTTTAAAACAAGATGGAAAAAAGAAAAATGACTGTGAAAGAAACGCATCGAAAAGATTATTATCAGATATTCGCCGAGAACACCCTCATCTAAAGCTTACTATTATAGAGGATGCATTAGCATCTAATGCACCACATATTCGACACATTAAATCATTGGGTATGAATTATATATTAGGTGTAAAACCCAAGGATCATAAGTTTTTATTTGACTGGATTGACAATATCCAAACAGAAGAGCTCGAAGAAACAGATAAAAATGGTGTAATACGTCGTTATAAGTTTGCTAACAAAGTTCCATTAAATGATGCTAATCAAGATCTCGAAGTCAATTTTTTAGAATATTGGGAAATTAAGCCAAATGGTAAAGAATTGCATTTTACTTGGGTGACGGACTTTATACTAAATCAACACAATATTTACAAAATCATGAAAGTAGGGCGTGCTCGCTGGAAAATAGAAAATGAAACGTTTAATACCCTAAAAAATCAAGGCTACCATTTTGAACATAATTTTGGTCATGGCAAACAATATTTATCAACCATTTTTGCATATTTGATGTTACTGGCTTTTTTAATTGATCAAGCGGCAAGTATTGAGCTGTCAATTATTCCAAGAAGCAATGGAAAATGCTAAAAGTAAAATCAGGTTTTGGGAAAAAGTAAGAGGATATTTCTTCAACTATTTAGTCAATAGCTGGGAAGATGTTTATAGTGTCATTGCCTATTGCAAAAAACCAACATTATTAACATATGATACCTCGTGATTTTTTGATGTTTTAAATATGTTGAGAATGATGGTGATATTTTAGGGGAAAATTAGGAAATTAAAGTTTTCATTGAATCAGTGAGGTATTTTTGTCTCCGTTAGAAAATTATTTCAACAAATGTTGCCACTAATTTTTTATGTGTTTTGAGCGGGAGCTCCTGACAAAGTGTTACTGCATAAGTATCAAAGTTACGACTATATTGCCTCTTTTTATCAGCAAATTTTTCGTACATCTTTTTTAAAGACTTCCACCGGTCTTCAGATGTATAATAATCTTTATTTGATAGAAATCGTGTCACCTGATCGTGACTTACATTTCCATCCAAAATATCTGATAGCCTCCTTGCTGTCGTATAACTAAATGATGTCAGCAAGTAATCTGTATATAGTTCAAAAATATTATTATTTTTCACCTCTAAATAATAATTTGCATTTAGCTATTGTGCGTAAAATCAGTTATGAATATAAAAAAGCGGAGGATTCTGTGAAAACTTATAGCAATCTACAGGTTAAATTTAACTAACAAAGGAATTCAATATGTTGATTTTGATAATTTTTAAAACTTGACCGGTATATGGATTATACTTGTCAATGATCAACTCGAGGGGAATTTGATGTGAAAATATTATTAAGTGTCATTGCAATAATGATTAATTTTTCTTCTACCGAAAAAGATAGTTTATTCCGAATTGAATTAAATACTAAATTAATTTATTTAGAAAAATACTTACTCGAAAATAACAGTTTTGAAGAAAAATTAAAAATTGTGAAAAATATAGAAAAAGAACTGATAGATTTAAATAATACAGCAGAAAACAAAAGTACATCAGTTAATGATTATGTTATCTACATACAGCTTATTTCAACTTTCAAAAGAGTAAATTTAAACGAATTAAGTCAACATAATTGTAAGGTCGCCTTAGACAATATCGATTTAGCCTATGACCCAACAAGTAGTATCGCACGACTTCCATTATATGTTTTACGGATTAAACAAATTATAAAAATGCTGTGTTATCCAAATATTGACTCAAAATATCCATTATCTGATAAGTTTATAAGAAATTATGATTCTTAAGTGAGTGACTACCTCGTGATAAATATTAGGACATCCAAACCGCCAAACATGTCCGCCTAAAATGCCACGAATTGTCTTGGTCAATTGCAATTGTGTCAGAGGAAGCATAGCTTATGTCTGTTATCAAAAACCAATGAGGAAGACGCTTGTCTGAATGTATGATTTGTCCCATTTACCCAACAAGCCAAGGTTTTGCTTACCCCACTCAATATTCGCCTGATATGCGTTTCAAATTTACTCACTGATTAAATAAATTATTACTATAATTATTTTGTTTAAACTGGATTCATATTAACTATACTGCGAGAAAAAATTGAAATTATGACGCATAAAGAATACCAATTATTTAATGATCAAATTACTTTTAGTGATGATGATTTAGATAAAATCGTTAAAAGTGAATCCGTTCATTTTAAATTTCATTTAGAAAAAGCCCAAGATGGCGATGCAGTATCACAAATATTAATATCTAAGTGAGTCGCTACCTCGTGATAGATTTTGGGACATCCAAGTCCCCAAAATCGACTCGCAAACGCGACGGCCTAATATGCCCCAATTCGTCCTGGCCAATTGCAACTTCGAACTGCTTCGTTGGGCAGCTTCTACGTTACAATTTTCCCAAATGACTTGACGGCTTTTCGGGATGCGCTTTGCATACAGTCTACGCACTATCTATCGTTCGCACTTCGACTATACGCCCGCGCCCTAAGCCTATTGGGGACCTTGCCTCCGCTTTCGCTCTCCATGGCAAGCAGCGAAGGATGTATTTTAGAGGTTATGGGTTCTGTCAAGTTGAGTAGTTGTTGAAAACCACCCCGAATTAGTGTCATAATCCATGCATGAAAACTCAAAATAAAAAACCTTATTCAGGTATCACAGATACCCGGCAGAAATAATCAGTCACACCGTTTGGCTCTATTACAGATTTACACTCAGTTTCAGAGATGTTGAAGAAATTCTAGCATATCGTGGCATCAATGTAACATATGAAGCTATCCGCCAATGGTGTTTAAAGTTCGGTGAAATCTATGCCCAAAATCTCAGAAAAAACACGTTAAGAAAAGTGATCGTTGGTTTCTAGATGAAGTCTTTATCAAAATTGATGGGAAGCTGTATTACCTTTGGCGTGCGGTTGATCAGGATGGGGATGTGATTGATATCCTTGTTCAAAAACGAAAGGATAAACAAGCTGCAAAGCGGTTCTTCAAGAAATTATTGAAATCTCAAGAAAGCACTCCATTTGAAATGATGACCGACAAACTTAAGAGTTATGGTGCAGCCAAAAAAGAAATTATGCCATCAGTTACTCATATTCAAGACCAGTATGAGAACAACAGAGCAGAGAACTCACATGAGAGAACCCGGCAACAGGAAAGGCAAATGAGACGATTTAAATCACACAAACATGCTCAGAGGTTTTTGGCTGTTCATGGGCAGGTAAACAATCTTTTTAACCTGAGTAGACATTTAATG
>Ga0233448_1002279_pt1 | contig 13840 bp, 11 predicted proteins | sample SI_124_October20_2_FD_183015 | JGI IMG/M metagenome (GOLD analysis project Ga0233448, IMG submission 183015) | Seawater microbial communities from Saanich Inlet, British Columbia, Canada - SI_124_October2016_150_MG | ecosystem: Environmental > Aquatic > Marine > Inlet | place: Canada: British... | reverse complement strand
ATTTTTGCGCACTGAGGTGAATTTCACGAAATAAATTTTTAAAAACCAGCTGGAATTCACATACAAACGCATATTTTCATAATGAAGTTTCGGATTCAGGTATTGGTCAATACTGACCAGTCAACTATAGACAAAAAAATTACGGAAGCTGAAAAATACATCAGCAAAGAACACAATATATCCAATAATGAAACTCAGATAAAGGATGATATTGATCTATTTGGAGAGGATGAATTATTTGACGAAGGAGATGAACTGTTTGGTGATGATGACGAATTATTTGGTGAAAGCGACGAACTGTTTGGTGATGACGATGAATTATTCGGTGAAGGCGATGAACTGTTTGGTAATGACGATGAGTTATTCGAAAACAATGACGATGTACTATTTACCAATAACAACAAGGAATCAGACAATCAAGATGAAAAAGACAAACAACAAGAAAAGATTGAAGATAAACCCACTGAAACAGAAGTAACAGACCAAGCAAAAGTTATAACCCTAGAAACCCCGCCCACACAAAAAGAAAAAGAAGCATTGGTCACCCATGAATGGCAAGAACTCAATGTTTTAAGAGATATTTCAGAACAATACATCAAAGATGAATTACAAATATTCCAAATATTATCCAAATCAGTGGATGCTCAAACGCCCTCAAATATCAATAAAAGTTTTTTGCTTGAACAACTGGCCCATGGTTTGAATGAACAAGCTGGCAACTTGATCGACAAAGACCAATTATCTGCCGCCGTTCGATTACACGATATTGGTATGCTCAGATTAGACAACAGCTTCTTCAGCCAAAAGAAAATATCGGATGAAGAATTTGAAACTCTACAGCAACACCCCATTGTATCTCATAAAACCATTGCTCACTGCCAGCACTGGAAAATAGCCGCAGAAATCATTTTACAACATCACGAACGCCCTGATGGCAGTGGGTATCCCAATAAAATAAAAGACAAAGACATTTGTGAAGGTGCTAAATTGCTGGCAGTGATTGATGCATTTCACTCCATGACAACCTCTAGCTCACTGCGAAAACACAAACGCTCTTATCTTAGAGCCGCAGCAGAAATTAATGCTTGTAGTGGCACACAATTTTCTCCAACCTGGGTCGCACATTTCAACAAGATGTTGAGAGAACAAAGCTAAGAAATGGAAATTTAATATGTCATCAAATAACGACTATTGGAAAGCCAATATTTCACTGATTCTAAAATGTTTAATCATCTGGTTTTGTGTTTCTTACCTATTTGGTATCGTGCTGGTTGAAGAATTAAACAACCTAAGACTGGGCGGTTATAAACTGGGTTTCTGGTTTGCCCAGCAAGGTTCAATTTATACCTTTGTTGTATTGGTTTTTTATTATGCTAAAAAAATGAGTGACATTGACAAACGATTTAATGTAGATGAGTAAGATTACCTATCTTAAAACTGCACCAAACAGACATCGCTTGTACAATTTAAACCATTGAAGAAATCCCTTTTAACACTATCCCCCATACCTTGAGACCCTCTATATGGACTTACAAACCTTAACGCTGTTATTCGTTGGAGCAACTTTTGCCCTTTATATTGGCATTGCCATCTGGGCAAGAGCTTCCAGTACCCGAGAATTTTATGTGGCAGGTGGCAACATCCACCCCATTGCCAATGGCATGGCAACCGCTGCTGACTGGATGTCTGCCGCCTCATTCATTTCAATGGCAGGTCTCATCGCTTTTTATGGTTATGGTGGTTCAATCTTCTTAATGGGATGGACAGGCGGGTATGTTTTATTGGCCATGTTACTCGCTCCCTATCTTAGAAAACACGGTTCATTCACCGTGCCTGAATTCATCAGTGATCGCTATTATTCAAAAACAGCACGAGTGGTCGCCGTTATCTGCCTGATTATCGCCTCTATAACGTACGTCATTGGACAAATGAAAGGCATTGGCGTGGCATTTTCCAGGTTTCTTGAAGTAGATTATGAAACTGGTTTAATCACAGGCATGTCAATTGTTTTTATTTATGCCGTCATGGGAGGCATGAAAGGCATAACTTACACTCAGATTGCACAATATGTCATCATGATTATCGCCTACACAATCCCTGCCATTTTTATTTCATTCATGTTAACAGGTAACCCCATTCCACAATTAGGACTAGGTAGCACCCTTGCAGATGGCACTTATTTACTGGACAAACTCGACCTCATTGTCACCGATTTAGGCTTTGCAGAATACACCACACAATCCCGACTCAGCCAAACCAACATGTTCGTCTACACATTATCACTGATGATTGGAACAGCAGGCCTGCCTCATGTCATCATGCGATTTTTTACAGTACCAACCGTCAAAGCCGCCCGTGAATCTGCTGGCTGGGCATTGGTTTTTATTGCTATTTTATACACCACTGCACCCGCAGTCTCGGCAATGTCTCGATTAATATTAACCGAAACCATTGATCAACCCAAAGCTGAACATAACTTGGCTTATGCAGAACGCCCCAGCTGGTTCAAAAATTGGGAAGCCACAGGATTATTAAAATTTGAAGATAAAAACAAAGATGGCCTGATTCAATATACGGGTGATAAAACCACCAATGAAATGGTCAAAGTTGACCGAGACATTATGGTACTTGCCAACCCAGAAATTGCAGGATTACCCAACTGGGTGATTGCTCTGGTGGCGGCAGGCGGATTGGCGGCAGCCCTTTCAACGGCTGCTGGATTATTATTGGCCATTGCCTCTGCCATTTCACATGATTTACTGAAAGGTGTTTGGCATCCTGAAATCACCGAAAAACAAGAACTCTTGGCCAGCCGTTTATCAATGATAGGCGCCATTGCTCTAGCAGGCTATTTTGGTTTTCACCCACCCGACTTTGCCGCAGGAACAGTTGCCCTCGCCTTTGGTCTGGCCGCTTCATCCATATTTCCAGTTTTAATGATGGGCATATTTTCTAAGAAGATAAATAAGGAAGGAGCTATTGCGGGCATGTTATCAGGCATTGGAGTGACATTGCTTTACGTTTTTCAGCACAAAGGCATCATGTTTGTCAGTTCCACCAGCTTTTTAGGTGATATGTCTCCCAACTGGTTCTTCGGTATCGAGCCCAACGCTTTTGGTGCGATTGGTGCAATGGTCAATTTTACTGTTGCCTATGCAGTTTCTAGCGTCACTGCTAAAATCCCAAAAGAAGTTGAAGCAATGATTGATAATATTCGAATTCCAAAAGCACATTGATAACAAGAACAGGATGCCCTGACGGGAAAATATTCTGTGAATGGTATATTTTTTTACCCTGAAGCCATGAAAAGACAATGAAGACACATTGTCAATATCTTCATGCACTTCATGGTAAAAATCAAATATCCATATTATCAGTCCGTATCAATTGTCCCGCCAGAAAATAAATCGCCTTTGACATCTTCACATTCAACTGAACCTTTTGCAGTAATATCCCCTTTGACATCTTCACAACGCACAAAACCACTGGCTTTTAAGTCACCTAAAACATCTCCGTCTTCAATAATGAGCGGTATTTCACAAGAAATGGAAGCATCTTCCCCATCTATTTCAAGAACATTTAAGCCTTTGTTTTTTGGTATTTGACCTTCATTTGAAGTTGCTTTTTCTAAAGTCCCCTCATTGACATCACCATCAACATCTTCACATTCTATATCACCATTGGCTCTAATATCCCCTTTAACATCCTCACACTCAACCGAACCACTGGTTTCAATATCACCCTTAACATCGCCCTTAACAATCACCGCATTATGACAAACCAGGTCATCAACATCACCCTCTATTATAATGGCACTCATGGGTTCATCCGTTTGCAAAACAATCTCACCATCCAGCAATACTTGAGTTGATTTAATCTCTACTTTTACTTCATCTTGCGCATCAATTTCAACGACACTCATAGCTACCCCATTATTTTTTAGTAATTTCAAGCAACTATAGTCCATAAACCTAAAAAAATCAGTTAAATCTACTGTAAACCTTAACCATAAGCAGGACGTTATACAGTCTATCCAGCAGGCCAATTAATACCGCAATGCATTAGAGTTTTTACAGATTTTGATGCAGCATTAAAATTATCCCGACAAGTGCATGGTTATTCTCGTTTGGGAGATGCGGGTGAATATTTAACCATTATACTTGGAGTCAACACCATTGATGCTTCGGTGGTTGGTAACTGGGAAATCACGGGGCATCGCTATTACCGCTATGAACCTGATGTCATACAGGATTTACATGAAATTTTGACTGCCAATAGACCGCCTGAATCAAGGTCTAATTTACGCCAGATAAAATATAAATCAAAAACACATTGGGAATTAGTGACCCAACCATAGCCCGCTAATCGCCGCAATCCCCTGACCGCCACAATTCCATGATTTTTCCAAATCAGACTCTGACACACCGCCTAAGGCATAAACAGGAATATTACATTGCTCAACCATTTGCTGAAATTTTTTCCACCCCAATGGTTTCTTACCAGGATGGGACTTTGTTGGTCGAACGGGAGACAAAACAGCAAATTCACAATTCAACTTTTCTGCCATTTTTATTTCATTTAAATTATGGCAAGATGCGCTGAGTTTAATCATCGACTGTTTTTTTGAAATTTTGAGATATTCTTGTTTTAGACGTTGGCTATTTAAATGAATGCCATCAACCTTACAATCTTTCATAAAATCAATTGGGCCATTGACATACAGCTTTGCACCCGACAACTGACAAATTTCCCTGGCATTTTCTGCGAATTCCAAATATTGATCGTAAGATACTGAAGGCAACCTTAATTGAACCAATTTGATGTTATTTTCCAAACATTTATTCAAACCATTCATTAATTCATCTTCATCAACGATATCAGGTGTGATTAAATATTTTTCGGGCATTCGTATGGCTTTAACAATTCCGTTATCTGCTTCGGGTAATTCAACGTTGTCTAAATCATCAACCGCCACCCATTCAATTGCCTGACCTTCATTACCTTCTGGCTCACCCTCAAATTGCTCAACCAACCAAACATCAAGTAACACTGACTTTTCAGTATATTGATGTTCAATACTGATTAACGGTCGGCATTGTTTGACCACGATATTCAATTCTTCGTCCAATTCTCTGATCAAAGCTTGCCTAGGCAGTTCAGCTTTCTCAATTTTACCACCAGGAAATTCCCATAAACCTGGCAAATGAACATTGTTTTTTCTTTTCGCCAACAAAACTTGATCATTTCTTTTAATGACACCCACAGCGACTCTGACCAATTTTGCAGAATGATGATTTGTAAAAATATGTTTATTTTGAGTTTTCATTCAATAAGTATTGCATTTATTCTGGCAAGTTTCCATTAACCTACCCCCCCTACTGAATCATAATTAAATAAAAATCATAAACATGAACTAAGCTGATAATGAGGAAGGAAAGAAGCAACCTATTTTCAATTTAGGGAAAACACTATCATGTCTGATGATGATTTTATATTTGTTGACGAAGACCCAACAACAGACAGCGCTAACGCTCTGGATACCGCCAATTGCTGGAAAGTATTGATTATTGATGATGACGAAGAAGTTCACAAAGTCTCCCTACTCGCCATGCGTCAAATCGAATATTCGGGCAAACATTTGTCTTTTTTACATGCTTATTCAGCCAAGGAAGGTCGTGAATTGATACGACAAAACCCTGATGTTGCAGTCATACTGCTTGATGTGGTGATGGAAGAAGAAGATGCTGGATTAAAATTGGTTGAGTATATTCGCAAAGATTTGAAAAACTTATTTCCCCGAATTATTTTGAGAACAGGACAACCTGGCAGTGCGCCAGAAAAAGAAGTCATTTATAAGTATGACATTAATGACTACAAAGAAAAAACCGAACTGACTGCCAATAAATTATACATCACCATCATTTCTGCGTTACGTGCATTTGAAGACATCGTTCGTATTGAACGAGGACGCAAAGGTTTATCTCAATTAATCAAATCAGCCAATGAATTGTTTAAATCCAACAATCTCGATTCATTAATTGCCTGTTTATTAGAGCAAATTTTATCACTGACAGGCTTAGAAAAAAATGCCTTATATAGTAATGCATCAACTTTTTATAGTGAATTACCCATGGCAAATCATGGGCATGAGTTACGAGTGGTTTCAGGAACAGGACGATTTTCTAAACAAGCAGGAAAAACAGTTGCTGAGGTAGTCGATACGGTTATTTTAGAAAAAATAAGACAAAAGAAAAGTTTTTACTCCAAAGAATATCGTTTGGTTTTTACGCCTCATTCAACCCATGAAGGATTTATTTTCATTGAAGATGGCGAACATGAACCCGATGATCTTGAAATCTACCTACTCGAATTATTGGCAGTAGAGGCTTCAATTGCCTACGAAAATGCACAGTTAAATCAAGACTTGGTTGACACACAAAAAGATATTATACAGATGCTCGGTTCACTGGCAGAATTTAAATCCAATGAAACGGGTCAGCATGTTATTAGAGTTGGTGAATACACCGCATTGTTGGCACAAAAAATTGGCTTACCCAATGCCGAAGTAGAATTATTACGGCTGGCGGCACCGATGCACGACATTGGTAAAATTGGCATACCTGATATCATCTTGCATAAACCAGGTAAATTAACAGCCGAAGAATTTAAAATCATGAAAAAGCACACAACTATCGGCTACGAATGTCTGGAAATAAGCCAAAAGCCGTTGATACAAGCGGCGGCAATCATTGCACTACAACACCAGGAAAAATGGGATGGCAGTGGCTACCCTCATGGACTCAACGGTGAAGAAATACACTTATATGCCCGATTAACGGCATTAGCCGATGTATTTGATGCCCTTCTATCTTCCCGCTCTTATAAACCTGCATGGCCTGAGAATAAAGTTAAATCATTCATTGAAGAACAGAAAGGAGTACATTTTGACCCTACTTTATCACAATTATTATTGGATAGTTTTGATGAGTTTTTAAATATCAGGCATCATATTGAAGATTAAGAATTATGACTGACAGCAAATTATATCTGGAAATTATGTGGAATATTCACCTCACTGTGCTCGATATTATTGGGTATATCAACTGTAAAACAAACACCTTCTCCTAACGTGCTGTCACAGGTCACCACACCCTTTAATTTTTGTTGTACCAAGTTAAAAACCAGGCTGAGACCCAAACCGCTACCACCTTTTTCTCTTGCTGTGGTAAAAAAAGGCTCAAAAATACGACTCATCTGTACTTCAGACACGCCTTTGCCATCATCCCGATAAGTTATTCTCATGATCTCAGAAGATAACTCGATGACTTGCAGTGAAATAACACCGTAAACGCCCTCATCATAAGCATGCATTAATGAATTGATGATGAAATTTGTAACAATTTGCGCAATAGCACCAGGATAACTATTAAGAATCAATCCCTTGTCACAATTTATCTCAATTTTATGATGGGTTCGTTTAAGTTTTGGCCGTAAACTTAACAACACTTCACTCAAATAATCGGCCAAATTGAATGAACGTATTTCATCATGTATCTCATCAATTGCAATTTTTTTTAAGCTTTTGACCATCTTTGCTGCTTGTTCAAGACTATTAGAAACAATATGATGTGACTCACTGATTTCCATTAAATACTGATCTAAAGATGATTTTTTTAAACCGAGCTTAACCTGATTAACAAAATTTTCATCCAAATCTGAAATATAAGAAATAGCCGTTAACGCATTACCAACAGGCGTATTAATTTCATGTGCAAAACCTGCCACCATACGACCTAATGACGCAATAGTTTCACTTTGTACCAAATAATCTTGTGTCGCTTTAAGTTTTTTTAGAGAATCTTCTAATGCCAAATTTTTCTCTTTAATTTGAGCCTCTGACTTTTTCCGTTCATTGATATCCGTAATTGAACCAGCCATTCGGTAAGGTTCATCATCTTCATCAAACAAAAGAATAGATCGACCTTCAACCCATAAATAATGACCATTTTTATGTAACAAACGATATTGCATCACAAAATGCGTTGAAAGATTAACGGCAGCATCGGTCCATCGAATCAAAAAATCACCCAAATCATCAGGATGTATTAATTTAATCCAACCATGAAAATTAGTCTCAATTTCATTGTTCTGATAACCCAACATACCGATCCATCTTTCAGAAAAATAATAAGACCCCGTACTAACATTCCAATCCCAAACCCCATCATTTGTTCCTTGAATCACCAAATTAAAACGTTCTTCACGATCTTGTATTTCTTTGAGGTAAGTACGCTCTATTGCCAATAGATCTGTCGATTGTTCTGAGTCATTGTTAATCATTATTTTCTGTCCCCTAAAGCGAATGATTACTTTCTATTTTAAATAACTCAGTGATATGGTATAAATCTAAATAAATCAATTCAATCATCTGATTTATTTAATTTAAAACTCATCTCATGAAATTATCACAAATTATTTTATTCTTCTTCATCAGCATTCCCATCATAGAAATTTATTTTCTAATTGTGGTCAGTGATGAAATTGGCTGGCTTCAAACCATTTTACTCGTCATTATCACTGCCATGATGGGCGTTTCTCTGCTTCGTCATCAAAGCATGGCAACCTTAATGAGAGCCCAGAAAAACATGTCGAATGGCCAGTTGCCTGCCAACGAAATCATTGAAGGCATCGCACTGTTAATTGGTGGAGTTTTATTACTAACTCCTGGTTTTTTTACCGATACCATTGGATTTATTTGCTTGATTCCATTTTTAAGAAATAATATCATCAAGTTTTTTTTACTCAGGCAGGCCGTCAAGCAAGCCAAAAGCACGTCACAATATGACCAGGTTTTTGGCGACAATCCACAGCAAGAAAACCCAAATAATAAACCACGTCGCCCCCCTGAAGTCATCGAGGGGGAGTTTAAACGAGAAGATTGAACGCTCATTGGATGATAAGAATCAAATATAATGACACCCAATTCGACCTATGACATTCTAATTATTGGCAGTGGTGGCGCAGGACTGAGTTTAGCCCTACATCTCGCTCCTTTTTCTAAAATTGCCATGATTTCTAAAGGCAGCCTGAAAGAAGCCAACACCTATTATGCTCAGGGTGGTATTTCTGCCGTGCTGGACAAATCTGACTCATTAGAATCACACATTGGAGATACTCTGCTCGCTGGTGCTGGCTTATGCAAGAAAAATATTGTTGAAAAAGTGGTCGCTCAAGGCAAAGCCTGCATTGAAGAATTACACCAAAAAGGGGTTGTTTTTACCCACCAGAAAAAAGCGGATGGCCATCTGGAATACCATTTAACCAAAGAAGGTGGTCACAGCCATCGGCGAGTTGTTCATGCTGCTGATGCCACAGGCAATGCCATTCAAAACTCACTGGTTCAACGAGCCATTGAACATCCTAATATTGAACTATTTGATGACCACATTGCGGTTGATTTAATTACTGGCAACAAACTTGGTCTTAAAAACAACCAATGTTTTGGTGCTTATATCTTTGACAGAAAAACTGAAAAAGTCATTTTAGTTAAATCCATATTTACGGTACTTGCAACAGGCGGAGCCAGTAAAACCTATCTTTACACCAGCAACCCAGATATTTCTACGGGAGATGGCATTGCCATGGCATGGCGTTCTGGTTGTAGAGTAGCTAACATGGAATTTATTCAGTTTCATCCAACCTGTTTATATCATCCCGAAGCAAAATCATCACTCATTTCAGAAGCAGTAAGAGGTGAAGGAGGCCTATTAACTTTGCCTGATGGCACTCGTTTTATGCCTGATTACCACGAAAAAGCAGAGCTTGCCCCTAGGGATATTGTGGCAAGAGCCATCGATCAGGAAATGAAAAAACGAGGTATTGATTGTGTCTATTTGGACATCCACCATAAATCTCCAGAATTTATCAAATCCCATTTTCCCAACCTCTATTCCAAATGTCTTAAATTTGGTTATGACATGACAAAACAAGCCATTCCAGTCGTACCTGCCGCTCACTATACTTGTGGCGGTGTGGTCACCGATGAAAATGCTCAAACGGATATTCCTCATTTATATGCCATAGGAGAAGTTGCCAGCACGGGCTTACATGGAGCCAATCGCATGGCAAGCAACTCATTATTAGAATGCCTGGCATTTGCCCGTTTTGCCGCCAATGACATTAAAGTCAAATTAAACACTGACGTCACCATGCCCGAAATACCTGAATGGGATGAAAGTCAGGTGACTGACTCAGATGAAGAAGTGTTGGTACCACATAACTGGGGAGAATTAAGACGCTTTATGTGGGATTATGTCGGCATTGTCAGAACCAATAAACGACTGGAACGAGCCCAAAGAAGAATCAAATTATTACAACATGAAATTGCTGAATATTATGGTCATTTCAAAGTCACCAATGACCTACTTGAACTGAGAAATCTTGTCACGGTTGCAGAACTCATTGTCGAATCAGCCATGCTTCGAAAAGAGAGTCGTGGACTGCATTATACGTTGGATTACCCAGAGAAGCTTGCCACCTCAAGTGATACAATTTTAATCCCTAAAAAAACCATTTAGGTATTTCTATCACTTAACAAGACACCCATAACCTTCAAAAATCAGCAAACTTATCAATAAACGCAATCAACTTTTCCAAAACCCTCGGAATAATTTTTCTTCGTTCCAGCAGTTTGGGTTTAACCTTTAACGTTTTAGCTATGTCATCCGCCAGTGGTTTTCTCTGTTCATACAAAAAAGTCTCAACCACTTTAACCACTGCATCTTTATCGAGGTTTTCTTCTTCACAAATGGCATTAAAGGCTTTTTCTTTCTCCGCATCCCAGAACTTTTCAAATTCATCGGATATCGAATCACTGTCTGTGATGTTTAATAAATTCTCATCAATGAACTTTTCAATTAACTCACGCTTTGATCTGAGTTGTTTCTGGCCATTGATCATATTGATGATGGTTTTTTTCTGTTCTTCTTTTTCTTCATCCTCGGCATCTTTGTATCTTGCCAACAGTTTGAGGATATAAGTCACGTTAATTTCATCTTGGTGAATCAGTTCAAGTTCGAAATCAACATCTTGTAGAATAGAAACTTTTTCACGTTCATGATGCTGTTTTACATTGTCATAAAGGTCAAGGTATTTACTTTTGTAATCTTCAAAGTCTTGTTCTGTTATGGTGACATCAGAAAACTTGAAGTCTGAGAAACTTTCCAAGACATTTTTGATTCGCATCATCTCTCTAAAAGCTTTGATAAATTCTAACTTCGATTCTTCATCCGCTAACTCATTCACACTGTCAATCGTTGGTGCAATAGATCTCAGGTTATTCAGTGCTTGTTCAAATTCTGCCAGATAATCTTCGTAAGGCTCCATTAAGATAATATCTTTTGCATCTTTATTGGAAAACAGTGCAATGGCATCATCTGTACTTTTCTTTAAATTTCTAAAACAAACGATATTGCCTTGAGACTTTTGTTCATTTAAAATTCGGTTAGTTCTTGAAAAAGCTTGTATCAGGCCATGGTATTTTAAGTTTTTATCGACATACAATGTATTAAGCGTTTTACTGTCAAAACCTGTCAGGAACATATTCACCACCAACAACAGGTCAATTTCTTTTTGCTTCACCCTTTTTGAAATATCATTATAATAATTGTAATAACTTTGGGTGTCTTTCGTGCTGAATCGAGTACCAAATATCTGGTTATAGTCTTCGATAAACTCATCTAGCTTTTCACGGCTGTGCTTATTCTCAGGTTTGGCATTATAAGGGGCACTGGCTTCTTTGATTTCACCACTGAAAAAGTCATCATCCAGACCATTCGCATCTTTGTCGTCTTCATTTGTTCCATAAGAAAAAATGGTGGCAATATTCAGTTTATGTGATTTGCTTTTAAACAGGTCATAATAACGAATCAGCGTGTCCACACTACTGACACACATCATGGCAGTAAACTCTTTGGCATGGGTTTTACGAGGATGGTTGGCAATAATGTAATCCACTATTTTTTCAAGTCGCTCGGGTGACTCCAATAACTCCTTAACATCAATATCTTCAACCTCTATATCAATGGCAGTCGCTCCATCGGTTTTATTCTTGTAACGACCCACATATTCAATCGAGAATTTCAGTACATTGTCATCATTAATCGCATCCGTAATAACGTACTTATGCAGACAGTCATCAAACAGTGTAGTGGTGGTCCTTTTACCCAGTTTATTACCCGTGGCATTTTCCGCAAAAATAGGTGTGCCTGTGAAACCAATCATCTGGTTGTTGTCGAAGAACTCGGTAATTTTCTGGTGAGTTTCACCAAATTGGGAGCGATGACATTCATCAAAAATAAAAACAACCGACTTATCCTGCAACCGTTCCATTGAGGATAAATATTGTTTTTTACTGATGGCTGTATTTAATTTCTGGATGGTGGTGACAATGAGTTTTGTATCATCGCCAAACTGTTTGACCAATGCCTTGGTATTATCCGTTCCATCAACAGAACCATCACTGAAACTATTAAACTCTTTGGTCGTTTGATAATCCAAGTCCTTACGATCCACTACAAAGATCACTTTATGGACTTGTGGCAATTTCATCAGGATTTGAGCTGTTTTAAATGAGGTCAGTGTTTTGCCTGACCCTGTGGTATGCCAAACATAGCCATTTTTATTTGAATTCACCACCCGATCAATAATGGCCTCGGTGGCATGATATTGATAGGGTCTGAGCACCATGAGTATTTTGGGGACTTCTGCCAAAACAATGTATTTACAGATCATTTTAGACACATGGCATCGTTCTAAAAAATCATCCGTAAATTCCTCAAGATTGGTGATATTCTGGTTGTCTTTATCTGCCCAAAAAAAAGTCTGTTTAAAAGATTGTTTGCGGTTATTGGCATAATATTTGGCATTGACACCATTGGAGATCACAAACAGTTGGGCATAATGGAATAAGGCACTATTTGAACCAAAGGAATGACGCTGATAACGATTGATCTGGTTAAAGGCCTCTTTGAGTTCAAGCCCTCTGCGTTTCAACTCAATCTGAACCAAAGGCAGACCATTGATCAGAATGGTTACATCATAACGATTTTTATATTGACCCTCGATGGTAACTTGCTGAGTCACTTGAAACAGGTTTTGACACCAATGCTCACACTCCAAAAATTCAATGTATTTGGTGGTACCATCATCACAACTCAGGACAAACTTATCCCGCAGAGTTTTGGCTTTTTCAAAAACAGAACCTTTATTGAGGTGATTAACAACCCGTTTAAATTCTTTATCCGTCAGTGTGATCTTGTTATGTTTTTCCAGTTGGGATTTAAGATTGGCCAATAATTTGGTTTCATCATCCACCAAAACTTTTTCATAGTTCAAAGAGACCAATTGCTTGATTAAATTGTCCTCTAAAACTGCTTCACTTTGATGACTCATAACTTCATCACCTAACTCCTTTCTCTGTCCCACACTTTCTCGTTCTCACACTCCTGCGTAGAAATGCAGGCCGAGCTACAATTAACTCTGGCATGGGTTCCCACGCAGGAGCGTGGGAACCAGATTAATCTTAGAAATTTCTCGTTCCCACGCTCTGCGTGGGAATGCATACCCAACTCACCAGTCACGACAAACTTCCAGCAATCCCACATCGCCCATATAATCCCTAGCACTAGAATACCGCCAATACTCAGCCTTATCCACATAACCACGTTTAACCGGGTTTTGATGAATATAATCAATTTTCTGCCGCATCATTTCAGCGTTTTGTATTCATTCCGGATGCGCACCTTCCTGCCAGAACTGATACGCACGATCACCTTTATGA
>Ga0233448_1002273_pt1 | contig 13866 bp, 10 predicted proteins | sample SI_124_October20_2_FD_183015 | JGI IMG/M metagenome (GOLD analysis project Ga0233448, IMG submission 183015) | Seawater microbial communities from Saanich Inlet, British Columbia, Canada - SI_124_October2016_150_MG | ecosystem: Environmental > Aquatic > Marine > Inlet | place: Canada: British... | reverse complement strand
TGGGTTCTGCCATCAAAGCGCGGCCAATGGCCAGCATTTGCTGTTCACCACCGGATAGTAAACCTGATTCCTGCTTTATACGTTCACCAAGTCGAGGAAACATAGTCAATACCCGTTCTAAATTACGCGAGATATTTTCCTTGGGTAAGGAATAACCGCCGACTTCTAAATTGTCCCTGACTGTCAAATCCGAAAATAAACGTCTGCCTTCAGGCACGAGAGCGACTCCCCGCCTAACCCGTTCTTTTGTAGGTACTTGATCCAGCTGCTCTGAGCCAATCATAATGCTTCCTGATTTGACCTGTACATGTCCGGCAATAGTCATCAAAGTAGTAGATTTGCCTGCCCCGTTTGCGCCGACCAGAGCATGAATGCTTCCTTCACTAACGTTCAGATCCAGTTCATGTACCACCGTCAAAGAACCGTAACCGCAAGAGAGTTTATTAATTTTCAGCATGAACGGTTCCTTGACCAATGTAGGCTTCCAGCACAGCGGGTTGTTTTAACACAGTTTCAGGAGAACCTTCAGCGAGTTTACACCCGTTATCCAAAACTACCAGTCTGGAGCAGATGCGTCGTACTTCGGCGAGGTTATGTTCTATGAGCAAAATCGTTTGTCCCTGACTGTTGAGTTCCACCAGGATGTCAGCAAATGCGGTAGCCTCGACCTGATTCAGGCCGGCTAGAGGTTCGTCAAGTAATAACATTCTGGGGCGTAGAGCCAGGACACGTGCGACCTCCATACGCTTGAGGTAACCCAGGGGAACAGCATTTGGATATGAATCTGCAGCATTTTCGATTCCGACCATTGCCAGCCATTTCAAGCTTTCCCGCAATGCTTCCCTGCGATCGACACGAAACATCGAACGCCACGGATGCTTTGTTTGTTCTGCTCCAGCAGCAAGAGCAACGTTTTCAGCAAGGGTCATTTCCCTGAATGGTCGTACCAACTGTTGCGCAAATCCCAAGCCTTTACGTACTCTAGCAGGTATAGACAGGTTGTTGAGCATTTCTCCTTCCAGATCAATTTCACCATGATTTGGCTGAACCACACCTGTAATCACTCTTAACATAGTCGTCTTACCAGCACCATTTGGACCTATCAAACCAAGAATTTCTCCCTGATTCAAATTCAGCGAAACCTCTTCAAGTGCATGTACACCTCCGAAACGTACTGAGATATTGCGGATGTCCAGCAAACTCATCGATTCTCCTTCAGCCCAAAAGACTTTTTGCTTTTAGGAAAAATATATTTTGCTAAACCTGCGAGTCCACCAGGGCTGAAGCGCATTACGACAAATAGTAAACTGCCGTAAAGCAGAAGTTTGTAGTCACCGATGAACTGAAACCACTGGGGTAATACACTCAGCAATGCCGAAGCTACGATAACTCCCAGGATTGACCCGTTGCCGCCAATGACAACCATAGCCAACAGAGTGATGGATTCAACAAAAGCAAAACTGTCTGGAAAGATGAAACGAACGTGGTGAGCATAAAGTCCTCCGGAGAGACCAGCCAAAGCTGTGCCGAGTGCAAAGGCTATCAGTTTGTAGCGTGAAACATCCAAGCCGAGCATCCGGGCTGTGTCTTCGTCTCCGGAAACTGCCTCAAAAACATAACCCATCCAGGACCTGCGGATTTGCAAACTCAACAAAGCTACTAAAATTACGCATCCTAAAACCAGTGCAAGAAATCCTAATTTTCCTAATCCTGGATCAGGAATCGAAGAAACACCCAATTCACCGCCCAGCCATTCCTGCTCACGAACTACTCCAAGGAAAACGAAGTTGACACCCATTGTTGTGATAGCCAGGAAATCATGACGAACCCTCAGGCTTGCAAGTCCAACCATGACACCAAATGAGCCTGCGAGCAGCATCCCAGCCAAAAGAGCCACAAAAAAAGGCGTATCTGCTTTTGTCAAAATACTGGCTGTATATGCACCCATACCGACAAAAGCGACATGTCCCAAGCTCACTTGACCACAAAATCCTGTAATTAGATTCAGGCTTAGACTGCCAATGATGCTGATACCCATGAAGGTGAGTAGACTGATTTCATATCCCATTTCAGACTCCTCTAAACATACCTTGTGGACGTACCATCAACACAAGGATCAAAAAAACAAAAGCAATCGCGTCTCGGTTCAGCACGTTTCCAAGGTAAATTGTACCAAAGGATTCCACCACACCAAGCATCAGTGCCGCAACAAGTGTTCCCCGGACACTACCAAGACCACCAAGAACAATGATTGCGAGTGCTTTGTAACTTGGGACACTCCCCATCGTCGGTTCTACAAGGTTATTCAGAATGCCGACAATCATGCCTGCTGTTCCTGCGAGAGCTGAACCGATGAAAAAATTAAAATAGCGTACCCGTATAGGGTCAATGCCGAAAGATTCCGCCATCTGCGGATCAGTTACTGTTGCGCGCCAGGCAAGTCCCAAGCGAGTACGGCTGGAAAGCCAGGCAAGCCCTCCTATTAAAATAATGCTGACAAGGATTGTTACCCATTCTCCTTCCCGCAAATACATGCCACCTAGTGGGAGCATTTGTTGAAGAGGTGGATTAGTGTAGGATATGCCGTATGAACCAAAAAGTATCCGGTACAATTCCTCCATCGCAATGAACAGACCGATTGAGGCAATCAAAGGGACATAAGGTGGTTGATCCAGGATAGCTTCATAACACAAGCGGTAGATAATTACACCTAAAATACCTACTCCAAACATGGCGACGATTCCACTCAACATCAAACTTCCGGTACTGTTGAATACCAAAACACCGAAGTATCCGCCCAAGGTGTAGAGTCCTGCATGGGCTACATGCAGGATACGTAATAAGCCGTAAACGAGGGTCAGACCCACGGCAACCAAGGCGTAGATACTGCCTTGCAGTAGACCTTGAAGAAAGAGTTCTAGATAAAGCATCAGTCAGGAAAATGAGGAGAAAGGGAAGCATCACAATCTTAGTATGCTTCCCTCTAAAAAATTAGAAATCAAGACTCTGGTGGAGCCAGCAGTTTTTGATCACGGATTTCAGAATGGTAATGCCATTCGCCATTACGGACAATCTGAACCTGCACGTTCTTGCGGACTTCTCCGAGTGCGTTGAATGAAATATGCCCTGTGGCAGCAGTGAGTTGTGTTTGTGCGATGGCATTTCTTATCGCTTCCGGATTGCTCGTACCGGCTTTACGTAAAGCCGTAATTACGACATTCAATGCCGTATGCCCTGAAGCAGCTACCATGTCGACTTTATTTCCGGTTAGTTTTTCATATTCTGTAATGAAGGAACGCGTTTCAGGAGAATTTGAATCACGATCAAGTGATGTAGTTATGATCACACCTTCTGAGGCGGCTCCGGCTATTTTAATAAACTGTTCGGAATCATAACCTTCCTGTCCAATTACTGGTACAGTCACACCTCCGGAACGGAGTTGATTGACTAAAGGTCCTGCGGTGAAGAAATAACCTGAAGCGTAAATCGCGTCCGGTTTGTCTGCTCTAACCTTTGCTACAATAGGACCAAATTGTCGGTCACGAATTGAATACTCATATTCGTTAATAATCTCTATTCCAAAGTTAGCTGCTTCAGCTTTGAAACCTGCTGCAAGGGACTTTCCGAAGTCATTCTTAAGAGTGATGACTACTACACGTTTGAGCTGCAGAGTTTGTCCAATTAATAATGCTCCTGCACGTCCCTGAACCTCTCCCATGAAGGAAGTACGGAAAACATATTTACCGGCACGTGTGATTCCAGGATGTATTGCAAAGGCTGAAATATATGGAATTCCAGCGGCTTGAAACACTCCTGCTGCAGCACGGGTAGAACCTGAATAACTTCCGGATACTGCCACTTTGACACCATCCTTTTCGATCAAGCGGTTGGCAATCGGAACGGCTTCCTTAGGTGAAGCCTGATCATCATAGATTACCAGCTCGATCTGTTTACCATTGATACCGCCTGTTGCGTTTGCTTGTTTAACTGCGAGTTTAGCTCCGTTGAGAGCCGATTCCCCATCTGCTGCGGCAAAGCCTGTCAGGGGGACATTGAAGCCGACTTTAACTGTGTCTGCCCAGGTAATTCCAAAAAACATAAAAAGTGCCGGAATTAAAGAAAGAATATTTTTGAGTTTCATTTATACCTCTTGTATGGATAGAAATAATTTATTGAAAGGCCAATGTGTAGCCATGGTTTAAGTTGTAGTACTGTTGTATTTAGGTTTATGTGTCAGGTGCCTCCTTTAATTTAAGGTGATGAATGTCGAGTGTTTTACACATCATTCTATGTAGAAATAATTCAAATAATGTTAAATCAAGCATACTGAATCAGTAAAAGTCATAAAAACGTGTCATTGCTTACACAGCGAGAAAGCTATTTTATCTTAAGCACTGATATAATTAAGATCTTTCTCTTCGTTCGAGATGACAAATTATAAGTTTAGTAGTTTTTACGAAGCCATCAAGAATCATCTACACAATGTTTTACTAGTATATGTACATACATATTAGCTATATGTCAATACAAAATAATTTCTATCATTTAACTATCTTCTTTTGAGAAGCCTGAAAATCTTGTCAAAATTCTGGAGAAGCAGGATTATTACACAAAACATCTTAGAACTCCACAGATCGAAGTCGATTCTCCATCCAGCGCATTGCGGAGGAGATGCAGAGTATCAGCACGAAATACTCCAGGACAAGGAAGGTATATATTTCCAGTGGCCGGTACTGACTCACAACCAGTTCGTCAGCTCTGCGGGTGAGTTCGGTCAAGCCGATCACTGACACCAGCGATGACATTTTAAGCATGTAGACAAACTGGTTGCCAATGGCCGGGAGGACGACTCTGATAGCCTGCGGTAAAATAATCAGCCGCATTTTTTTCCAGTAGTTCAGCCCCAGTGAATCGGCGGCATCATGTTGTCCACGCCCAATTGATTGAATCCCGGCACGGAAAATTTCAGCCTCAAATGCACTGTCGCACAGGGCCAGTCCCAGAATTCCAGCAGAAAAAACTTCTAAGTGGATGCCAAAGGCTGGAGGCAATCCGTAATACACCCAGAGTAGCATGACCAGCACGGGAATTGAGCGGAATATTTCAACATAAACCCTGTTGATACGGCGTGCGAGATTGTTGTTCATCAAGGCTGGAAGAGTGACAATCAAACCAAGCATGATGGAAATCACAATTGCGCAAAGTGAAAGCAGGATTGTGTAGCCCAGACCACTGAGCAGAAACTGAATGTTACTGAGTCCTGCAGGGTGCCATGGCGTAATTACATACCACCCCCAAGTGTAATCGCTGTTCCCACAGCCTCCCAAAACAACAAAAATCACCAGTACAATCAGGTAGAAGAGGAACCTTCTTTTAGGAAAATTTAAAATTGCATGAAACTTTTCAGAAAAATCTTTGACTAAAACTGTACTTAACATTTGACCTTTTCAAACGGTGAGGGTAGCTTTGTGGCTCGTGATTGAGAGCGGTAATAGGATCGCTTTTGGATACGGTATTGTAACTAATTCGTCTCGTTCTTCAAGCTATGAATGTTCAGCTGTTGCTAAAACGCCTATCTTGCCTGTTTTGTATGCCGGCGGATTATCAGCGGCGGAAGTTGTTCTTTTTGAGGACGGATGATACCTCTAAACTCATAAGGAGAGAGAAATGTTTAGAACTTTTTTGAAAAGCGGAATAGTCCTTGCGCTCACAGCGCTCTTGTCAAGCTCAGCATTTGCTGAATCCCGTCTGCAGAGCATTTTGGCCAACGGAGAATTACGTGTAGGGACAACTGGTGACTGGAACCCAATGACGATTATTGACCCTACAAGTAAGGCACGCAAGGGGTTTGATATTGATATAGCAACCGCACTTGCTGCTGATATGGGGGTCAAAGTGGTTTTCGTCCCTACTACTTGGAAGACACTTGTCAATGGTGTGATAGCTAACAAATACGACATGACTTCGAGCGCTTCGCTGAGTCCTAAACGTGCATTGGTGGCAGGTTACTCATTGTCATATTTCGCAGTTGAGGATGTGCCGCTCATGTTGAAGAAAAACAAAGGTAAGTACAATAGTTGGGATGATCTCAATAATCCAAATGTGACTGTGGCAGTAACACTGGGTACTGTGCAGGAGAAACGGGCAGAAGTGATTTTCGACAAAGCTAAAATTATTAAGGTCTCTGCACCTGCACGGGATTATCAGGAGGTACTGGCAGGACGTGCGGACATCTCGATGACCAGTAATCTAGAAGCTGCAAAGCTGGTAGAACAGTATGATAAAATGATGGTAGTACCGGTTGAGGGTGGAAAGAATCCTACTCCGCTTGCTGTTTTGCTTCCGCAAGCCGATCAGGTATGGATCAACTACGTCAACCACTGGATTATCTTGAAGTCAGAGCGTGGATTCTTCGATCAGCTCAAAGCAAAGTGGCTTAAACAGTAATATTTTTTGAAGCACTCACTCCTCTTCGAGGAATGCCTGATAGTCTAACAAAAGTTCTTTGGCGGCGGTTTCCAACAAGCGTTGCCCGTCTTCCGGATTTGCGAGACTGGGGTCGGATCCGATCCGACCGTCAGGATGACGGCGGCGATGATCTGAAGCTTCATAGTGATCATCATCTGCATGATTACGCAGATATTCCAGCGAGACTGGATGCCAAGTTCCCAGACTCACATCCTTGATGTGTTCCGGAAAAGCGTATTGTGCCATCGCCACTTCACTAGGAGTGGCGTGCGCACCTTCTTTTTCTGCATACAACGACTGTCGGAGTGCGTTCGTCTGCGGATATTGCCACCAACTCCGCAAACGGCAGCGAGGTACTGCAGACTCATTGACGCTCAAGCTGTAGCGAGTGTAGATTTCCTGAAATGCGGAACGCAGAGGAGCAAGGTTGCCTCCATGTCCATTGATAAAATAAAACCGTTGGAACCCCTGACTGGCCAGAGACAGGACATAATCCTCGACCACACTCATTAGCGTCGAAGGGCGCAGTGAAATGGTGCCTGGAAATTTCAAATTAAACTGCGCCGTTCCTAGTGCCAGGGTAGGGCCTACGAGGAGATCGGCCTCCAAGGCAGCATGACTGGCAATTGCGGTCGGGCAGATCGCATCAGTACCAATCAGGCCGTTAGGACCGTGTTGCTCAGTTGATCCGGTAGGGATCAGAATACCCTTCGAACGCAACAAATATGATTCAATTTCCTGCCAAGTACTTAAATGTAGATGCATGTCTCAAATCTCAATATAGCTGAAGATTCTTAAAATTTATTTTTTAGCTAGTCTGCACTCAAATATTTTTCTCAAAGCCAATAGCCCTCTTGGTGAAATTTTGCTTGGAACATTTCGAAGGCAGTCGTTTCCATAAAATCGTGATGCCGGAGTGCAGCATCATTGATATTACTGGCGGTAACTGAAAGATGAATCAAAGCGCGATAATACATAATCACCGCAGTTCACAGGGGAGTACAATGGCTGCGCTCCATTTTGACAAACTACAGAAGGATCGACAACTGTATCGAAATTTGGATCCCATGCGATTACCATCGAATAGCGTTCCTGTCCTTTGCTGTTGACTACACGGTGTGGGGTGGATTTAAATCCTTCATTCGTCCAGCGCATCAGCAAATCACCAACGTTGACCACTAGTGTATTCTCAATCGGATGTGCAGTTACCCATTCTCCTTCACGGGTTTGAACTTCAAGTCCACCTACCTGATCCTGCCACAGCAATGTCAGACAACCATAGTCGGTGTGCGGGGCTACCCCAAATTGCTCCACTCCTAAATCAGCTGATTGCGGAGGATAGTGGATGATTGAACTGCGTGCGATAGGCTCATCAGTCGCTTTCAAAAACGAATCTTCAGCTAACTCCATCCCCAAGGCAAATGCCCGCATCATGTCTCGTCCGCACTGCAAACCTGCTTCAAAAAAAGGATAAACCGCTTGCTTAAACTCCGGCATTTCATCCGGCCATTGGTTTCGTCCTAAGAATGGATTTTCCTTTGTTACGGAAGGATGATCGTCCGGAAGATCTAAACCCCAGACGAAGCTCTCTTTAAGGTCAACTCTTTCCGCCTGCTCCATCTTTGCTTCTCCAACGGAGAGGTAACCGTGATGGTTCGCATTAATTTTTACGGAATCCTTCAGTTTTTTGGGTAAGTTGAAAAAGCCTTTGGAGGCAGAATAAGCCTGTTTGATTACGGCTTCCGCTATCCCATGGTTGCTGATATAGAAAAACCCTACATCTTCGGCAGCCTGACGAATTTCCAAGGCCACGGCGAGTGCTGTTTCCGGATTCCCCGAGCGCAGTTGGCTAACATCGATTACCGGGATTTTGTCAATTTCGATCGTCTTGGATTCTGCGTAGGCCATAAAAAATAATTATAGTGTGGTTGTTGTTGAAGGGGTGAATTATTGATGAAACAGGTTCAAAATCTTAGTTCGCATAGTAGCCCACATCATCCCCTGATAGCGTAACTCCAAGCCCATTGAGGGTGCGGTTGGAGTAGCAAAAATATGCACAGACCTGATTGACCTCAAGGATTTCTCCGTCAGTAGCACCGAATGATTTGGCGGCTTCCACGTCGGCGGCTTCCACCTCACCGGGGGTAGAGGTCAGTTTGCCGGTATAACGTATTAACGCCAGTTCCTTGCCTGAAAAAGTTTTTTCTGGCGACTGATCACGCAAAGCGGATTCGATGTTGTCTGCACGTTTGTCATCTTTAAGCAGCCGACGCATATTCGCACAGTGGTGAGTGAAACTGTACTCACACTCGTTTAACAAGCTAGTATACACACCAACCGCTTCTAGAAACCAGAGCGGCAGTCTGTTGTCCGGATGGTGCAGTACACTACGGTAAAGCGTGAGGTGACCGATCATCGTGTGCGGGCGTTGACTGTGAACCCGCATAACATTATCAACGGTTCCAGCGGGTGTTTTCGCCAGCTCATAGGCGTCTTTCAGTGGACCGGTGGCATTTTTCACCGGCAGCATTTCAATCCAGGAACTCATGGTGCAAGATGGAGTTGGGTGCCCTTGGAAGGGCGGTTGAAAATTCGGTAAACCATTGGCTCGAAATAATCCAGTGGTGCAGTATCATAATGTGATTGAATTGAGGTTTGGTCGTAGCGCTCTACCCAATCTGCAGTATACTCAAAATATGGGTGACCTCTGTATTGTTCACGCTCGTCACCGTTGGAGTTGGGATGAGTCTGAGCATGATAATTAAGAAATGCCGCATGGTGCCGGAGCATCCAGTAATGCTTCTCTGAAATGTAATTTGCAAGCAGGGTCGCTGAAAACTCTCCGTGGTTATCCGGACAAACAACGAAGCCAAGGTCGTGAAAAAGGGCAACTACAATCTCCTCTTCACTCCCACCATCCCTCATCACCATCGTTGCACTTTGCAGGCAATGCCGGTAGTTGTTGATCCGGAATCCGTAACTCGGTGCATCTTTCTGCACTTCAAGGAGAGAGAGTGCCTGCTTTGCCTGTTCTTCCTGTTGGTATAGTTTCCTGTATTTTGATAGATTTTCCCAGTCATTCCGGCTGAGATCGTCCATTTTAGATTGCGATTCCGGCATATGTTTTAAATCTGCTGGAAGCAGCGCTGAAGTTTGGTTCAGCATTTTGTCGTTCGGCACATCAGCAGAAACTAGTTTTCCAGTACCGATGTGCGGAGGTGAGTTTGCAGGAATGCTCATGGATGTCTTTAGTTATTGTGTTAAGTGTGAAAGTCAAATGACAACCAGACTATACAAGTCTCAAACTAAACTGCAAACTTAAGTTGTTGTCAACGGCTTTTTCCTTTTGTTTAAGCCTAACTGCTTTTGGACGGACAGGTCAATTGGAAAAAAGTTTCACGCGCACTGTCTATCCCAATTATTGCTACACGGTCATTTTCTTCAAAACGAAAATTAGCATCCGGATTTGGTTCGAGGATGTCATTCCGAATCACTCCAACTATTGAAGTATCTGTTTTTGTTCTAATTTCAGCTTCGCCAATCGTAATGCCAACCAGGTTGCATCCTGGTTTTATCAACATCCACTGCAGGTCAAACTGGTGTTCTGCCGTCTGGAGTTGTTCAATAATTTGAGTTTCCTCATTTTCATTGAAGAAAGAGGCGAACAGATCCTTCCTTAATGATTCAGTGTAATGCTGAATTTTGGCGGCCGGAATATGCAAATGGACCAAGGCTTTACGCGCCATTTCAAGTCCTGCTTCAAATTCCGGAATTACAACTTCAGAAATATTCAATTTTTTAAATTCTTCCAAAAACTCAATTCCCGGTGCGCGGGCCACGACTTGAATTTCCGCATTTACTTTACGTACACGTTGAACAATCGTCTGGGCAATTACGACTTCCGGAGATGTTATAATTAACAAACGTGCCAATGCTGTCGTAGCAGCTTCCAAGACGACTTCGTGACTGGCATCTCCATAAATAACTGGAATATCAGCATGTTTTGCCCGGTCAACCCGGAGTTGATCCAATTCAATTATCAACATGGGAACACTGAGTCGTTTCAAAACTTGTGCAATTCGAAAACCGACTCGACCGCCTCCTACAATAATCACATGGTTTTTCAATCCGGATTTTGGAAAATTAATTGAGTCCAGAGGTTCATGCTTAAACCAGCGTTTACGGAGAGCATACAGACGAGCGGTTTGTCCGGAAATAAGCGGAGTTAGAAACATCGTTATAATCGCAGTTGTCAAAACCAATGAATACACTTCATGGCTGATTGAGTTTGTCGAAACCCCTACTTGTGCGAGCACGAATGAAAATTCACCCACCTGAAAGAGACCCAAACCAACTGCAAGCGGTACCACATTTCCATATTTGAAAATTCTGGCCAACAGTGCGAAAATAAGACCTTTACCCAGACTGACTATCAAAACAAGGATGAGAACCTGCTGCCAGTGATCCAGCAAAAAAGCAGGGTTGAGTAACATTCCCACAGATGCGAAAAACAGCAGCCCAAAAAGATCTCGTACCGGAATTATGTCACTCAAGGCCTGATGTCCATAATCTGATTCACTCAAAACCATTCCGGCGACGAAGGCTCCAAAGGCAAAAGAAAGTCCCACTAAATATGTCAGATAACCAACGCCTAAACCAATTGCAGTGATGGCGAGTAAAAATAATTCACGTGATCCTAAATGGGCTATGTGCCGCATGATCCATGGCAGCAAACGGGTTCCAAAAAAAATCATTCCAGCCAGAAAAAGAACCGTTTTAAGAATTGCTATTTCCAGAGACACCCAACCCTGCTCTGGATTATTTAACATGGGCAAAAGCACAATCAAGGGGACAACCGCTAAATCCTGCACGATCAACATTCCCACCATGACCTTGCTGGAAAGTGTGCCGAGCCAACCCTGATTCATCAGAGTTTTCAGCAGAACCATTGTGCTGGAAAGAGAAACCAACGCGCCAAGCCAAAGCGAGGTCTTTGCATCCCATCCCATCCACTGTCCAATTCCATAGCCCATTGCAATGGTCAGTAAAATTTGAATAGGTGTACCGATCAGTGCGATTTTTTTGACAGGTTTGAGGTCTTTGAGGGAAAATTCCAAACCAAGAGCGAAGAGTAAAAGTGCCACTCCGATTTCCGCCAGCAGTTCTATTTCGTGTACACTGGTCAGCGCAAATCCGCCTGTGTGGGGGCCAAACGCGATTCCGGTCAGGATGTATCCTAAAATCAACGGTTGTCCCAATCTCTGCATCAGCAGTCCACTGAAGAACGCGCTAACAACAAGCAGAATGAGATCTGTGGCGATGCCCATGAGCAAAATGAGGGAGAGGTGCTTATTTATAAGTTTAATTTTTTCTTGCTTTTATTTATGCTTATATAAACTTTTTTATCAATACAAAATCATGGACAGCAGATGAATCTTTTTACGGAACTTGCCCTTACTCCGGAAGGTTGGGCCAAAAATGTCAGAGTGACAGTGGATCAACTTGGTCGAATTTCATCCGTTGAATCAGGAGTTGAAGCAAATCCGGACGATCAATATTTACCTAACCGTATCCTTCTTCCGGCATTGTCAAATCTGCACAGCCACTCTTTCCAGAGGGCGATGTCCGGACTGACGGAAAAGCGTTTGGAAAAGCGTGACAGCTTTTGGAGTTGGCGTGAGCTGATGTACAGTTTTTTGGAACGTCTGACTCCGGAACAAATGGAGGCAATTGCAGCCCTTGTTTTTATGGAAATGCTGGAATGCGGTTATGCTTCGGTTGGGGAATTCCATTATGTGCACCATCAATGCGGAGGACAGCATTACGAAAACATTGCGGAAACTTCGTGCCGTGTTATCAATGCTGCTCAAAAAACGGGAATCGGCTTGACGCATTTACCTGTTTTTTACATACAGGGTGGTTTGAACGGTAAAGCACTTGCGGATGGGCAACTTCGTTTTGGCAATGAACTGGATGGATTTTTAGTATTGCTTGAACACGCTGAGTCAGCTCTCCGGAATGCTCCGGAAGATTATCTGCTTGGAATGGCTCCGCATTCTCTCAGAGCAGTTTCTCCGGAATCGTTAAATGAAATTGTTGAGGCAAGAACTTCCGGTCCGGTTCATATTCACATTGCGGAACAGCTTAAAGAAGTTGATGATGTCTTGGAAAATTACGGTGCGCGTCCGGTGGAATGGTTACTTCAAAATGCAAATGTTGACTCACGCTGGTGTTTGATTCATGCCACACACATGAATCCGCAAGAAACACGAAATGTTGCAAAATCCGGAGCGGTGGTGGGACTTTGTCCAATCACTGAAGCCAATCTTGGAGATGGAGTTTTTGATGGTACAGAATTGCTTTTGTCTGGAGGCAAATACGGAATCGGTTCCGACTCAAATGTGTTTATTGCATTGACGGAAGAGTTACGTTTGCTGGAATACAGCCAGCGACTTGTCCGGAAGGAGCGTAACGTGATGACAAGCAAGAGTGGTTCTGTCGGCCAAGCGCTCTACAACAATGCTCTGGTCGGCGGCGCTCAAGCACTGGGCCGCAAATCAGGAAGTATAAGCCCCGGAAACTGGGCTGATTTAGTTTCTCTCGATACAGAGTCCTTGAGCTTGTGGGGTTGCACGGATGATGAATTTCTGGATCGCTGGATTTTCACTGCAGATGATTCACTCGTACGTGAAGTTTGGTCCGCGGGCCGGCAAATGGTGGCGTATGGGCAACACATCCATCACCAAGAAATTGAACAGCGTTACCGCACTGTGATTCAGGAAATCAGGCAGGATAAATAAATAATGAAGACTAAAAAGGACGGACTTCCGGTTTATCAGGGCATAAAAACTGAGATGCGGGAATGGATTCAAACAGGAATCTGGAAGCAGGGAAGTTTGATTCCAGGCGAGGCAACTCTTGCTAAACAATTTGGTTGTGCAAGAGTAACTGTAAATCGGGCCTTGCGGGAACTGGCAGAGGAAGGAAAACTGGATCGACGCCGTAAAGCAGGAACACGGGTCATCACGCCGGAAGGACGTTCAGTAAATTTTGAGATACCAAGGATACGTCAGGAAATCGAAGAAACTGGAGCTACTTACCGTTATGCTTTGCTACTGCGTGAAGTGGTTGTCCCGCCTGCAGATGTGCTGAGTAAGTTGGAAATTCCTCCGGAGGTCCTGACTCTTCATTTGCGTTGTCTACACTATTCCAACGAAGCACCTTTCCAATTAGAGGAGCGTTGGATTAATCTGCAAAGCATTCCGGAAGCGGAACTGGAAAAATTTGAAAAAATCAGTCCAAACGAATGGCTGGTGAAACATGTGCCATGGACGGATGCAGAACATATCCTTTCTGCAAATAATGCTGATACGGAAAAAGCTGAGTTGCTTGCACTTG
>Ga0233448_1002271_pt1 | contig 13875 bp, 9 predicted proteins | sample SI_124_October20_2_FD_183015 | JGI IMG/M metagenome (GOLD analysis project Ga0233448, IMG submission 183015) | Seawater microbial communities from Saanich Inlet, British Columbia, Canada - SI_124_October2016_150_MG | ecosystem: Environmental > Aquatic > Marine > Inlet | place: Canada: British... | reverse complement strand
TTCTGCAACTTCGTCTTCTTCGGCATCATCATCAGATTCAGGTTCAGGTCTCTCTCTTCCCTTCTTTTTTGGCTTTACTTCTTCTTCTTCTTCTTCTTCTTCTTCTTCTTCTTCTTCTTCTTCTTCATCGCTGTCTTCTTCTGGTTCTGGTTCTGGTTCTGGTTTTTTTGGCTTCTTTCCTCCTTTCTTTTTTGGCTTTACTTCTTCTTCCTCATCTTCTTCCTCTTCTGGCTCAGGTTTCTTGGGCTTCTTTCCTTTCTTCTTGGGTGGAGTTTTTACCTTTTTTCCGCGCTTTTTCTTTGGAACTTCTTCTTCCTCTTCACTTTCTTCTTCACTTTCGTCTTCATCATCACTGATTGAATAAGAGATTTTGACTTTTCCTTCTGCAAAAGCCTTCTTTTGTTCTTCGCTGATTTTGTCTGAGGTATAGGTAAGTGTCGGTTCTACCTTTCCTTTAACAAATTTACGTGGAAGATATTCAAACATAAGTTGTTTGATATCAGATGAAAGTGATGTTCCAAATTTTGATGAAACAATACATCTGACATCAATTTCTGCGCTATCAAATTCGGTTTCTTGGTGGAAAAGTTGGTTCATCAAAATATCTCCGTTTTCGTTAGCTCGAATAGGAACATCAATGAATTGTTTGGCAGGTAATGCCTTCTTTTTTCCTTTTGTTCTTGTCGCAATACAGCTTCCAAAATGATAACCGAAAATTTTGTCTCCATCAGGCAGGTCAATTTCTTTTCCCTTGATTTTGATTTTCAATACGAACTTAAATAGGGGAGCAAGAGGTGAATTAAAAACATCCCAAGCAGTTGGAAATTCTTCCTTGACAAATTTAGCAAAAAGCTTGATGTTTTCAACACGTGTGTCTTTGATTTTTTTTCCGCCAGATTTCTTACCAGTTTTCTTTTCAAGAAGCTTGGTGATTTTACCATTGTATTCCATAATAAGACCATTAACTTCTTCATTTTCAAGGACTTTTTCAAGAGTAAGTGATTTGTCGAGGATGGCATTAGCAAGATTATAATTAATATCATCCATAGCAACAATACCAGAATTCATCTCATAAACATCATCTTGAAGAATATCAATAATATAAGCTAGAGCAATAACAGCACGATGTTCCTTATTTTCGATAGGATTAAGAATCCATTGAAAAGTTGCATCTCTGGCTAGTTTCGTTTCTCCTGGTTTTACTTCTTTCTTTTCTTCTTTCTTTTTGCCGTCTTCTTCTTTTTCCTTATCGTCAGTTTGACCGCAGACAGGAGGATACATAAGTTCTGTATCACTAAGATCCATAGTAAATTTGATAGATGGAGCAACTGTCTTCTTGTTTTTCTTACTAAAATAACCACGAAGATTAGTTCCTGCGACGTCTCCAGACCATCCAATATTATTATAACCAGTTGTTCCAAAAGCTGACACATAAGTGGCTGTATCACCAATTTCGAAATATTTCTTTACAATTCCAATAATTTCATCCTTATCCATATTCTTCATTTTCTTGAGGAAGGGGACGAAAAAGCTCGGAGGTGGTGCAGTTTTAGCTTCAGACATTTTTGCTTAGTTATTCTTGGTAAAATTAACGGAAAGTGTTTTTCTTGGTAAAATTTGTCAATAGATATCAGTATTATGTTTAATTTATGTATTACATCATCTTGTTAAATACTTCATCAATTTTTTCTTTAATTCATGTTAATAATAAAGTCTAAACAAGCAAAAATTAAGAAAAACGAGGAAACAAGAAAAATTCAAAAATATGTCTTTGAGAGAGCCTAAAGAATATGTGAAGAGAGAAAGGAGGACAACAACAAGGGAAGGAAGAGAAAAAAGAGAACCAAGAGAAAAACCAGCTGATTATTGTATTCCGTTGGATTATCTCGGTGGTGCAAAAATTCCAAAAGATTTTATGAGCTATGTTATGTCAGGTTGTTTGAGCAGTATTTTTGCTAAAAGAAACTTTGAAATGACAATTCTTATTCCTAAAACTACGGCTTTTCTTAAAGGAAAATCAAAGGGAGCTTTATCTGGTATAATTCGTGCTATGGTTCTTTATCGCAAGTATGATAAGGCAACACTTAAAGAACTCGACGGAAAAACAATTGCTTCTTACGGTGGTCCTCTTCTTGTTGAAAAGGGTGGTGATGTTATCGGCGGAATTAAGGTTGATTTGAAGCCTATTGTTTCGAAGGAAAAATTTAACATCTTTAATACCGAAGGAAAGGCAATGAAAATTGCTAAAATGAGAATTGATGGTGGAGATTTGGATATTCCTGAACTTATTTCAGGGGGAGGAAAAAAGAAGAAAGCAACTAAGAAGAAGCCTGCAAAAAAAGGAAAGAAAACAATAAAAAAGAAAGGTGGGGGTTTTGAAGGTGTTGGCGGTTATGATCCTATTATTAATGGATTGGTTTCTAAAACAATGAAAACGATTAAGGGTGGTGATAAGGATCTTTCTGCTCTTCTCGGAGCTGATAAGAGTATATTGAAAGCTAAACTTGATGAACATAGTGATTATAATCTTCGTAGATTTGGTTATGATATGATTGCTTCAACGCCTGAATTTGGAAATTATCGAAAAGCCCGTCCAAGTTGGGCGGATCAAGTGTATGCAAATCTTCTTGTTCATCTCCATGATAACTATCCTGCTAAACTTCTTGAAAAGAGTGGAATTATGAATTATGATCCAATTCTTGGATTGGAAAAACTCCTTCAATGGAAAAGCGGTATTAATACTGATGTTTCTTATGAACTTTCTGATCCCGTCGTCCGTGGATTTTTTGCAGGTGATGCTTTTGATACTTCCCCTGATAAACTTACCAGAGCTGTTGGTATTCTTAATGGTATTGGAAGTGCTAATTTTATCATGCAAGGTGGACATATTGTCGTTCCTCATTCCATAAGAAAAATGTTCGGAGGAACTCACGAAAAAATCAAGCCCAACGAAATTCAAAGAATTGTTGCAATTCAACATGATGGTTCTATTTTTGAAAAGAAAATCAAAGATTTTGAAGAAATTAATGAAGCCATCGAGAAATTGGGAGAGAAGGGAGGATCTTTAGCAGATATGAAAAAATCGATGTTCCTTCGTGTTTATGATGTTTATAAAAAATATGAAGAAGTTGTAAATCCTGCAGAGAAAGAGACAAGTAACAAAATATACACAGTTCATTACGATCTTTCTAAACGCTATGAAATTGGAACAACCGAAGCTTTGGATAGGACAGTTCTCAAAAAAATCAACGGTGATCTTAAGAGTTTTCTTCATACAAAATTGGAGCGTACTAGAAAGGGAGATAAGAGTGATGAATTCATTGAACTCGAGGAACTTAGTATCTATGCTGATGATGATGATTTGGGAGCGTTCAATCTTGTTTTTGGTGATGGCCTTTTTAACATACTTGAAAATATTCCTTATCTTACGCCGTTCAGTTATGGTTCTACTTATATTGACGGTATGGGTTTGTTTGGAGGTACAAAAGATAGTTATGCTGATATTATGAAATACAAACAATCCATGTCTGACTGGGTACACAGTAAATCATTTTTGTGGGAAGGAAATCTCGGAGTTATTTTATCTCTTTTGGGAGATAAAAATGATGATGAAAAATTAACCCCTGGAGATTTCAAAAATGCACTCAGGATTGCTACTAAACCAAGTGATACAATCATTGAAAGTGCAACTCATGTATTTAACCTTGCTATGGGTGGAAGTTTGTTGCACTAATTGAAAGAAAAAATAAAGAAGAAAATAAAGAAGAAAATAAAGAAGAAAATAAAGAAGAAAATAAAGAAGAAAATAAAGAAGAAAATAAAGAAGAAATAAAGAAGAAATAAAGGAAAAATAAAGGAAAAATAAAGGAAAAATAAAGAAAAAAAAATGATTTATTTTTTTGTTTTGTTTAAAAAGTAAAATAACAAATAATAACCCCTTAAAAATACAATAAATTTTAGTTTGAAAATGGCTTCGCTTATTCCTACTCTTTGTCCTTCTTGTGGTGTTCCGTTAGGAACGCGTAGAATTTATGAACTAAAAAAGAAAATGGATGAGAGAGATATTGGTACGGTAGTTCTGGAAACAGATAAAATTGGGAGTAATGTTGATCTTTTTGAAGAATATGGGATTATTAATTATTGTTGTAGATGTGTCATTACAACAACAGTTCCTGCTCTTCATAATATTAGAGCTTCACATGATTTGTAGTAAAAATTAGGACAAAAAAAGAAAAAATAATTAATTTGAAATAACAATAATAATAACTAAAAAAGTAAATAAATGTAAAAATAAAGAAAATAGGAGTGTTATTTTTTTTGTTTTGTTTCATCAAATACAGTATCACGTGATTTTTAATAAGAAAAATGGCAAATATCGTCCATCTAAAAGGAGGTGGTTATATCGAGAGACATAAACACGGGAAAGACGAAGTTTTCCTTAAAAAGGGTGAAGAAGGAAATTTCATGGCTCCAAGTTCAAAAGATGAATTCATGAAATTTAAGCAACCAAAGACAAGAATTCCGAAGGTTCCTGTTGGAAAAGCTCATTATGAAGATGAATACGAGAAATCATTGAAATTCATGAAGGGGTTGATTAAAAAGGTTCCTAAAGTAAAACATGAAAGTTATTCTAGTTATACTCATCCTTCAGATAGTTTTCGTCATGATGTTGAAGATTTAATTGGTCCATATACAATCAATAGAGCTCAAAAAAGGCTTCTTTCTTATATTTTGGGAAAGAAAAAAGTTGATGATATGGTTCTTATGAATACTCTCTCTCATCTTGGGTTCATTAATTCTAAATGTCCATCTCTTGGTGATAGTTCTAGAACTGAGGCTTATGTTGATCCTATTACTGGTATGGTTCAATGTCGTCGTCCTCTTAGAAGGATAGAAGCAACCAAAGAGCAAGATCTTAAGTGTCCTGCGGATGGTGATGATCCAATGGCATTTGAAAAATATATCGATAAAAATGGAAAAGCTACCTGTTCTAGGCCTGTAATTCGCGGTGAATTCCAATGTCCTGATCCAAAATATCCTGACAAAACCGAAAGATTAGTTCTCGGTGATGGAACAGGAGTTTGTATCGTTCCAATGGCTGGGAGAAAAATTGCGGATCGTCCTGATTATTTCCCTGAGCATATATGGTATCCTGAAGTTAGAATTGAAGAAATGGGTGATATTGAGAGAGCTTATTATACAAATCTTCAAAATCTCAATCTTAATGCTGATCAGGCAATCCTCATGTATAAAACTCTTTCTTCAATGGATAAACAGCTAAGTGATGGCTTTATTGACAATCCAGATGTTTTACAAATCAGGAAAAGTTTCCCTGAACCATTTTACCCTAAAGATTTGACCAGAATGAAATATGCATTTTCTGCATGGCTAAGAAATGAACATCCCCATATTTCTCAGGACGTTTTCCCTGACCTTAAACATTATCTCAAATACATGAATATTAGGCAAAAAGAAGAATAAAAAAGAGAAAAGAATAAAAAAGAGAAAAGAATAAAAAAGAGAAAAGAATAAAAAAGAGAAAAGAATAAAAAAGAGAAAAGAATAAAAAAGAGAAAAAAAAGGAATTTTATTTTTTTAATAATATTTTCACTAAATATTATTAAACTCCATTGTCATAGATGATTTTATCAAATATACAAAGGGAATTTATTGAACTCCTGCGCCATAAGCAAATTTACCATACATACTTTCGACACTGCACCCTTCGGGATCGAAAGTTATCGGATTTGTCCCACAAATGAAAGGACTAAAATCTTGATGATAGCAATCATCATAAACATCATCGTTTTCATGAGATTCATGAGATTTATGTGATTTTCCAGCAAAACAATTTTTGTGTGGAATACTAATACCATATTTTTTAGCAAATTCAGCTAAAGAGGTTCCTGGTTTCATTGATTTCCTTCTTCTACCCATGTTTGACGAAAATTCCAAAAATATCTTCGAAGGGAGGTGTATGGCAGTTTGTTTTGTTTTTATAGAACAAGTAAGATCCCACCGAAAAAAATCAAATTTTATTGAAATGACCGAAATAACAGATTTAGGTGAAGTATTACGGGAAAAAAATGAAAAAACAATATATAAGTCTATATTTGCTGAAACATACCCATATAAAAATAAAATCATAATTTCAAGCACATTTGATAAAACAATGAAGTTTTTCTATAATAAGGTACATACAAACGTTGATTCATGTTTATTAGGGGTTATGAAGCTAAATTCTAATGGAGAAACTGTATTATTAGCCTATATCAAAATTTCAAGAGATTATCCTGTGAATGAAATGAAAATTCTTAAAAAGTTTGAAAAATATAAGGATGATTACACAATTATGACCCTAAATGGGTTTATACGTATGCGAATAACAGACCCTGGTTTTTGTTGTTTTTTATCAAGACATTTTGAAGGAAAAAAACCACCAATGATTGTGAATGTTTTATTCCTTTATCCATATGGAATTGTTCCCTTAGGACACCAATTTATTGAAAATCATACTTTTACAACAATTCACCTCTTAAAGTGTATGTTGTTTGGTCTTTCAAAATTACAAAAAGAATGTGTTTTCCACATGGATTTACATATAAATAACATAACATTTGGTATAAATTTCTTAACCAATAATTTCTCCGTTAAAATAGGAAATGCTGGTTATGATAATATTATAGCTTCAAAAACAAGAAAATTCTATACTTTCACTCTTATTGATTATTCTCGTAGTGTTGTTATAAGTTCCTTTAAGGATATTCCTTGGATCAGATTTTGTCAGCTTTATCGGTTTGCCCTGATTGATAATATTCTTTTTGATCCCAATACTCCTCTTATTTTCTCATCATCAAGAGGACATAAATTTGAGAAGAAAATTGAGGAACTTTTTGCTAATTCTCTCAACAAAATAAAAAAAAATTTAAAAAGAAATTTTGCTCTTTACAGCGGTTATTTGTATTATATTGATATCATGTCAGTCGTGTCAATTTTTCATGGTCTTGATATTAAAGATAAAGGTGTATTGAGCATTGTTGATAAATTACATAAAATTTTATCGGAAGGATTATCAGAGCATTTCGTTTCAAGCAATCCACCAAATCCAAAAAAAATATCAGAATTATATGGAATGTTATTTAAGTTAGAAAAGAAATCTACGTATAAATTTGGGAATTATATCGTCCCAAGTTAATCATCAATAATTGAAGCACATTTCTCACATACATACACTCTAACAATTTCAGTCGAATGTTGCAAAATAACAGCAATGTTATTACCACATTTTTTGCATTTTTTTCTTTCTCTAGGATAGCTAAAATTTTCAACAATAACTTTTCTGAGACTTTCTTCCCTGAATAAAGCAATACTGTCTTCTTTACTATTTTTTTCCATAAACTCAAAGATTTTAGGGGTGCTATCTTCTGTAATAATTTCTTCCCGAATATTTCCACAACTCCCGCACTTTGACGTTAATTTAATTTTTCCGTTTCCATCATCAGAAACCTTTGGTTCTTCAAGATTTATCAGATTTTCACAAACTTCACAGAATTCTAATTCCATAATTTCTTTCTTCTCTTTTTTATTTTGAATTTGTTAAAAAAATAAAAAAAGATTTTCAATTCATTTTTCTTTTACTTTCCTTTTCTTTCATTTTATGTTGTTTTATTTTGTTTTTATCCTCTACAATAATTTAGTGTGTCATTTTATCGTATTATTTTAGGCCGTAATACCCTGAAAATTCTTTATGTTTTCGAGATATAATCAACAAATCTAGGAGCAGTATTTTTCAACATAATCATGTCTTTAAGCTCCCAAATTTCTTCATGTCCATCATGGTATTTGCGTATGATATCAAGGGGAAGTTTTCCGAGATCAAATTCCATTACAGCAAAGTAATAAGGAGTTTTATTAGTACCCCCTAAATCGTCGATTTCTTTTTCAGTGAGGGTTGTGCTTTCAATATCGTTAAATAACTGACGAGAACGGGTAGCTATTAATTTAGCATATTCATACTCAGAAATACGATTTGCCGACATGATTTTCCTTTTTTCTGTTATTTCCCTTTCGCTTCCAGTGTCTTCTAGCTCTATTGGAATATCTTCTTCTTTCTCCATTTCTTCTTCTTCCCCTTCGCTTTCAGGTTCTTCTTCCCCTTCGCTTTCAGGTTCTTCTTCCCCTTCGCTTTCAGCGTCATCTTCTCCTTCGCTTTCAGCGTCATCTTCTCCTTCGCTTTCAGGTTCTTCTTCTCCCTCGCTTTCAGGTTCTTCTTCCATTTTTTTAAGGAGTTTTATGGTTTTCTTTGTTGTTTGTTTTTTCTTGTCCATATTAAAGAAATTAGAATAAATTAACAAAACCGTGGTATATTATCTTTTAATAGTTTCATTTAAAATAATGCTAAATATCAAGTCAATTTTTAATTATTTGTTTTTCTTCCTCATAAGAATTTATCTTTTGATTACCTCAACCTTTAGCAAAAAGAAGGAAGTTTTCAAAATTGTCGGAGATGATATTAATTACGAAGATGTCATGATAAGAAATGGAGTTATGAGTATGAAAAAATACAAAATTAAAGTTAATGGAAGTTGTCCTGAAATTTACGAAATATTGTTTTCGAAGAAAAATATGAATGATGTGATATTTTACCTCAATAGAAAATATGTGAGAGCTTTAGACAAAGAAAAGGTGTATAAAGTATATTTTATTGATAATCTTACATGGTATTCTCCTATGATGGAAGACGTAAGAAATGGAGATGATTACAATTTTATTATTTCTCTTACCTTCGGTGAATTTAACGTGAAAGATATCAGTGAATTTAATTATATTGAAGGAATTGAAAAGTGTGATAAAATCGAAGAGGAGGTGGATGAGAACGAAAAAAAGAAAGAAACTATTTATTCTTGTGATGATTTCTTGTTCAAAACTTATTCTCCCTTTCTCGATAAATGGAAAAATCAAACGAAACCTTCGGGGTGTGATGAAAAAATTAATAAAAAATTGTTATGTGATGATATTGTTCGTCGAAATCTCCAAAATTATAAATCAAAAGGTAATTGTCCTATTTTTGCGGTTATTTCGGGCAGTAGTGATATTGAAATCGTTAAATTGTGAAGATTATAAGTAAAACACGGTATTTTAACGTAAATTAAATACAACAATTAACTAATAGAAAAGGCCTATTTTTTTATCTTTCCCCTTTATTTTTTGATTTCTCTGATTTTTAATTTTTTCTAATTTTTTTTTAATTTTTAAAGATTTTTAAAGATTTTTAAAGATTTTTAAAGATTTTTAAAGATTTTTAAAGATTTTTAAAGATTTTTTTAATTTCAGAAATATTGGAGAGAAAAATTGATATATATTCTGATTTATCAGAGAAATCACTAAATAATAGAAAAAGGGAAAATAACATATGAAATATGGCGTCTAAATTACTTGAATTTCTTGTCAAACACAAATTAGAAGGAAATGCTAAGGAAACTAATTCTAAGTTGTCAGTAAGTTGCATTCCTAAGGGAGAATTTTATTTTCCACCAAAAATGGGATTTACGGACAGGGTATGGACAACTTTTTATCGTAATTTAGTTGAGTTTGATAAGCAAAATCACGGTAATGGATCGTTTCAAGAATGTCAAAGGAGAGTATCAAAGCAGTTTTTTGATATTGATATGAAGACAGAAATACCTACTTTTGACGATGAAGAAAAGGATCTATTTATCGGGCGTCATCTTTATTTTGACGTTAATATCATTGATTTCACAAAAATGATGGTAAGATATTATAACAGTTATATTAACATAAAATTATTAGCAAAACAGACCGATCATATCGATTTTTATGTTTGTGAAAAAGATGAGTGTATTACAGACATAAAAACAGGAACAGCCGTCAGACGAAAAAAAGACGGTATTCATATAATTTGTAATTTGATTGCTGATCATCGTTTAAATTTTCTGATTAGTAGAAAAGTCAGAAGTGAAGATGATGAAGAAGAAAGTGAAATTTCGTTAATTTTCCGTAATTGTGATCATTTAGAAGATCGTAAAAAAGTTTGGGATGTAGCTACTTATACCAACTCCCCCGAAGTTAATATGAAATGGTTCATTTATCACAATAAAAAACCCGATTCACAAGGTAATTATCGCTTAAAGAAAATTATCAGATATTGGATTAATATCGATAAAGATGATGTTTTGACCCCAACCCCTAAAAGGAAAAAAAGGGTTTCAAAATCATCCATTAAAAAAGGAAAAAAAGAAAAATCAGCGGAAAAAGAAAAATCAGCGGAAAAAGAAAAATCAGCGGAAAAAGAGGAAGAAAAAGAGGAAAAAGAAAAATCAGCGGAAAAAGAGGAAGAAAAAGAGGAAAAAGAAAAATCAGCGGAAAAAGAAGAAATCAAACCTTCTGCAAGAAAGAGAGCTATTAAAACAAAAAAAATTGGAACTAAAATTCTGACTTTTCCTCATGTTTATAATATTGGGGAAGATTACGAAATAAGATCCGAAAATCCAAAAAAGTCAAAGTTGTCTGGTATTAGTGATATTATCGAAAATTATGTTCCCGAAAAGTTGTTGGGCATGATGAAAATGTTATCTATTGTCGTTTCAGAAAATGAAAAGAAAAAGCATTTTACTCCTGAATATTTTGAGAAGTTTTATACAAAAGAATTTTTTGAAGATTATGAAAAAAATACTCCTCAATCTACTTATGATCGTGCTCCGACAACAATTAGTAGTTTAACGTCAGATGTAGCTAATTCTATTATTAGAAAACATTGCGTCGAAAACATTCGAGCTTTTGTGATGGAATGTATTAAGGATAAATATGCCGATGAATACAAACCTTGGTTTGATATTGGTGCCTCAATTCATAATACCCTTCCAAATGAGGAGGGACGCAAAATTTGGCATGAATTTTCAGACAGAAGTGAAAAATATGATGAAGAATATTGCGATAAATTATGGGATACTTTCCATAGTAATTTTGAAGAGGTTATTCATTTAAAACATGCTATCCGCTACAAAGTTCAAAAAAGTATTGGAACAATTAGATATTATGCCCGTTTATGTGATAAGAGCCGTTATATTGAAATTGCTAAACGCGATATTTTAACGATTATTCGTGATAGCGTTGTTCCGACAACAAATGACAGTATTGCCACAGTTGCAAAAGCACTTTACGAAGGTTTATACATTTCGATTTGCCGAGGTAAAAAACACGATGACGCACCAATTCTCGAAATTGTAGAATTTAACAGTATTGAACATGGTTATACGCAAGTTGATATGACCACTTTCAGCGAAATGTTCGTTGATGAAATGAGATCAGTTTATATGTCAATTCTTACCGAACAAAGGAAAGAACAAAGAGAAGTTGAAGTTGCCCTCATGAGAACCCAAAACGCTCTTCTTTCTTCTGACATGAAAAAAGAGCGAACTGATCAATTAAAACTAACGGTTAAAGAAACTGAGAAAAAGTTGAAAGCTATGCAAAAAACTTCAGCTCCGCTTGTTGCTTGTGTTGTTAATTTGGAAGGAACAAAAAGACAGTCTATTATCAAAGATTTCAAATCCAAGATTTATGATCCCAAATTTTTGCAGTATTGTGATAGAAACCCGTATATTTTGCGGTTTCGTAATGGAATTTTCGTTTTGGATCACGATATGGCGCAAAAACATGATATGGTTGTTGTTGAAGAACAAAAGAAAAAAGAAGAAAGATTAAAGGAAACCCCTTATGCTTGCGTCGATGACGGAAAATTATCAGAAAAGAAAAAATTTAGGATGTATTTCCGTGAAGGAACCATTAACGATTATAATATGAGAGTTTGTGGAACAATGTATTACAATTGGAGAACAAAACTCGACGATCCAGATAAAGCTTTTGTCAAAGATTTTTGGAGAAAGCTTTTTCCCGATCATGGTTCAAGAAAAACAGCTAAAGATGCTTTTGCTTTTGGACTTAATGGGGTTCCCGAAATTCCGAAGAAAATCTATTATCTTATTGGTTATGGTGATAACGGAAAATCCGTGTTCAAAACTATTCTTGGGTCGATCTTTAATGACGATGTTGAGGATGGCTACATGTTTTCTCCTGGTTCTGAGTTTTTGACAATGGTTTCGTCTGGAGATGTATCACAACCTAAACCTTATTATTATAATTTCAGAGGAAAAAGATTTTCAATTCTGGATGAAGCTCCATCTAATGACAAAACAAGGGTAAATACGTCTTTCCAAAAGTTTGCGTCAGGAGGTGGTGAATTAAAATACCGTTTATTACATTCAAATGATTACGTAAATGATCGTATTATGTTCTCGATGTTTAATTTTGCTAATACAATCCCCAAATTAGACAAAGGTGATGACGCAGCCTTTTATAATCGTGCCGTTATGATTGAAATGACAGGCAAATTTTTGGATGTAGAGGAATACAACAAAATCATTGGTATTATTAAGAAAAAAATTGTAAAACAAGTGAAAAAGGAAGCCGACTCAAAAACCTTTAAGAATGAAGAAAAAAAGCAAAAATACATCAAAGAAAGAACAAAAGAATTAAGAAAAGAAAAAGGAAATATCACAAGCGTCGGACACCATGTTTTTCTGAAAAATATTAATTTTGTTGGAGAAGCACTTTTGAAGAATTATGCAATTATGTCTTATTTGATTTATCGCTATGAAAAAATTATGACACGCAGTAAATGCCGTGGTGTTCCCTTCGTAAGTAAGGTAGTTAAAGAATACAGTCAAAAATGCCGTGAAAGATTAGATGCAATTTCGCGTTTCTTCAGTTCTCAAATTGTGTATGTGGAGGACAAGAAAAAAGAAATCAAAATATCGAGGTTGTTTATGGCTTATAAACAGTACATTAATGACGAAGGTCTTATCGATATCGGAAGAATTACGCAATTAGATTTGATTGAATACATTAAATTTCAACTACCTGAATTCAGAGAATATTTGGTAGAAAAAGGAAAGAAAGAAAAGAAACAAATATATGACAAATTAACACATGCCAGATTTGCAAGTGACGAAGACGAGAAAGAAGAAGGGGAAGAAGAAGAATGGGAAGAAGAAGAAGAATGGGAAGACGAAGACGAAGAAGAATGATTTTATTAGACTAAAATATAAAATACAAAAAAATAATTTTTTTATTTTTATTCTATTTTTCTTATTTTTTCTTTTTCTTTTTCTTTTTCTTTTTCTTTTTCTTTTTCTTTTTGTTTTTTTAACCGAAGATTTCGTCATAGAGTGAAGAGACACCTGATTTACCTCCTTTTCTCACAATTTTTTTGGTTGTTTTTTTCTTTGGTTGGATCTTTTTCTGTGTTTTTTTCTTTGGTTTAGCTGATTTTCTCCTTTTTCCTCCTTCCATCTGTCCGAAGGTTTCTACCATATATGGGTCAGAGAAACTTTCGAATATTATTTTCTCATCATCATCATTCATCACGCGATTAAGATATCTCACGAACTTTGTGACATATTCTTTATCTGTATCACCATCTCTCGCCTGTTCCGCTTCGAAAGCTTTGCAATGGTCCGAAATACGGTCTTTCAACCCGTTGATAACGTCGGGGTTCTCTGTGAAGAAGCTATTTCTAATAAAAGCAATCACTATATCGGACAACGCGCGATCAGTTATAACATCTTTTTTAGATTCTTCTTCTTCTCCTCCGGACATCGAACTTCTCATACTTCTTTTTTCTTCTTCTTCTCTTTTTTCTTCTTTTTCTTTCTTCAAAGCACTCACTGTGCGGACTATTTTTTCATTTAATTCGTGTTCATCGTCTTCGAATATTTCTTTTTCTGTATCCTTGAACCTCTGAATATCGTTTCCAAACGCTTCCTTAATGTCATCGCCGATTCTAAGATCGCGGAT
>Ga0233448_1002259_pt1 | contig 13942 bp, 14 predicted proteins | sample SI_124_October20_2_FD_183015 | JGI IMG/M metagenome (GOLD analysis project Ga0233448, IMG submission 183015) | Seawater microbial communities from Saanich Inlet, British Columbia, Canada - SI_124_October2016_150_MG | ecosystem: Environmental > Aquatic > Marine > Inlet | place: Canada: British... | reverse complement strand
CTCTCCTAACGGTGTGGATAAGGCCTTGCCAAGTAATTGCTGCATATTTTGAGACTTTCTTTGGTCGGAGAATCTCAAAGTATGAATCACTTCAGGGCTTTATCCTATTAAGTCGGGTACTGTGGGAGCTGACAGTCCCTTGGCAAAGCATCCGGAAAAATCACCTGTCCTCGATGACGAAAATCTCGCTAAAGGTTTGCGCATCCTGGCCCGGCGCGACAAAAGTATGGCCAGGGCAATACGGTTTGCTGGCCCTTTGCCGGACCGGTCCTTGCCGCGTGGCTTTGCGACGCTGGCCAAAATCATTGTAGAACAGCAACTGTCACTGGCTGCTGCCGCTGCCATTTGGTCCCGACTGGAAGCTGACCTTGGCGAGGTCACACCAGCCGGTGTTTTGTCGCGCGATGTGCCTCACCTGAAAGCCCTGGGCCTGGGCGCACGCAAGGCAGAATATGTCCACGGCATCGCAACAGCCTTGCTCTCGAACGATCTTGATTTACCTGCCATGTGCCGGATGACGGACCTGGATGCCATAGCCCATCTGACAGCTGTACGCGGCGTCGGTCCATGGACGGCTGAGGTTTATCTGTTGTTTGCCGAAGGTCGCAGCGACATTTTCCCGGCGGGTGATATCGCCCTTCAGGCCGCAGCCCAATGGGCGTTTGATCTGCCCACCCGACCAGATACGGAAAGCTTCCGTATCATGGCCGACGCATGGCGCCCCTGGCGGGGAGCCGCCGCGCGATTATTGTGGCATGTCTATCGTCGCCTGAAAGAGGAAAAGAAGTCGGGGTGACATTAGTCGTTAGACTTGCCATCAAACGCTCCGTCACCCCGCACTTGATGCGGGGTCCATGCTTATACAGATAGGGATACCCTTAATTTACAGGCGTAGACCCCGGATCAAGTCCGGGGTGACGATATCACTCAGGATCAAACAATATTCTTTGACTGCAAGTCGGCGATTTGGGCGTCGTCCAGTTCCAGAATATCCCGCAAGATATCATCGGTATGCTCACCCAGCACAGGTGGTCCGTCGGTATATTCGACCGGCGTTGCCGACAGATTGATGGGGCTGCCAAGGATGTCCATATGCCCGGCTTTTGAATGGGGCAAGTTGATCTTCATGTTGCGATGCTGGACCTGGGGATCGTTAAAAACATCTTCCACATTGTTGATGGGACCACAAGGTACGGCGACCTCGGCCAGGATTGTCAGCCATTCAGCGGTTGTTTTCTGAACCATCTGTGCGGTCAGGATTTCAGCAATTTCTGGCTGATGCCGGATACGTCCACTGCCTTTGGCGAAACGCTCGTCTTTGGCCATTTCAGGCATGCCGAGCACATTGCACAGGCGTTCAAACTGACCATCATTGCCGACCGCTAAAACCACATGACCGTCGCTGGTGGCGAAGGGCTGATAGGGCACAACACTGGGATGGCGGTTGCCCACCCGTACCGGAGATTCTCCCGTGGCCAGATAGGTCATGCCCTGATTGGCGAGGATCGCCGTGGCGCAATCCAGCAAGGCCATGTCGATATGCTGGCCTTCGCCCGTGCGCTCACGGTGGGTCAAGGCGGCGAGAATGGAAATCGTCGAATAGAGACCGGTGGTCAGGTCGGCAATGGAAACACCCGCCCGCATGGGGCCGCCACCGGGCTTGCCATCAGCTTCGCCGGTGATGCTCATCAAGCCGCTCATGGCCTGGATCATATAATCGTATCCGGCGCGTGGTGCGTAGGGTCCCGTCTGGCCAAAGCCGGTGATCGAACAATAGATCAGCGACGGATTTTCGTCCTTCAGGTCATCGTAAGTGAGCTTGTATTTATCCAGGCCACCGACCTTGTAGTTTTCAACCAGGATATCGGATTTATTGGCCAGGTCGCGGATCATCTGCTGGCCTTCAGGTTTGGACATATCAATTGTGACCGATTTTTTGCCGCGATTGATGGCCAGATAATAGATCGAATCGTTTGTGTCGTTACCATCAGTGTCCTGAACCCAGGGCGGTCCCCAGTGCCGCGTGTCGTCGCCTTCGCCCGGCTTTTCCACCTTGATGACCTCAGCCCCCAGGTCCGACAGAATTTGCGTACAGGAAGGCCCGGCGAGAATGCGAGAGAGATCAAGGACACGTATATGAGACAAGGGGCCGGGCATGGGGAGATATCTTTCTGATGGGGAAGGGCATGGGGATGGGTTGCAGCGGACAGCATAAACGCACCACTTCCACACCGCCAGACCCCAGTGTGATACGATATAATGTGACATATATCGCAAGACCCACATGATATTGACAGTTCAGGGTGGTTTTATCCCGGAATCCGCGCCAATATAGGCCAAGAGAAGCAACATTACGGAGATTGAATTGTCACCCGAAAGTTGTCCCGCCCTGGTGCTGAATGCCGACTACCGGCCGCTCAGTTATTTTCCGCTGTCACTTCTGTCGTGGCAGAGTGCGGTGAAGTCTGTATTTCTGGAACGCGTGAACATCGTTTCTGAATATGACACGGTCATTGGCTCGCCCAGCTTTCAGATGAAATTGCCCTCGGTGGTTTCCCTCAAACGCTATGTCAAACCTGTGCGCAAACCGGCCTTCACCCGGTTCAACCTGTTTTTGCGCGACAGCTTCAGCTGCCAATATTGTGGCTCGCCCGAAGATCTGACCTTTGATCATCTGATCCCGCGCTCACGTGGCGGGCAAACAACCTGGCAGAATGTGGTCGCCGCCTGTTCGCCCTGCAATCTGAAAAAGGGCGGCAAGATGCCCAAGCAGGCCGGCATGCTGCCCCGTGTCTGGCCGTTCGAACCCAGCGTCACAGATTTGCAAAAAAGCGGTCGCAGCTTTCCGCCCAATCACCTGCACGAAAGCTGGAACGATTATCTTTACTGGGATACCGAACTGGAGCCGTAAGGTCCGGGCCTCGGCATTATTCCCGATCTGCAAATAATCACGTAACCCGAACTGTCTTGTCAGTGCCGACGGTCGGCGTTTCGCCAACCCGACGTCGTTACCGGCAGACCCTGAAACATGATTGAATTGAAGAGATACAGGGTAGATACAATTTTAGCCTCGCCAGACATCACCCCGTTACAAAAAGACAGGATGATCCGGATATCTAAAGTCATATTCAATCAATCTGCTTACGAGGGACAGTAAATGGCCAGCATCCAATCCGGGAAACAATCCAAAGGGATCATGATCAGCCATCGCATTATTTCGATTGGCGCAGTTGGTATGCTGGTTGCCTTGATCATTTCCGGAACGGCCTGGTGGGCGATCAACAACCTCTCCAGCCAACTGGCGGAGGGAAATATGATCAACAGCGCCCTGCGCAATCACCTTGAAGCTGACATGATGCATGATGCCTTGCGGGGCGATGTCCTGATGGCGCTGCGCGCGGGTCGGGTTGGCAGTGCTGACGATAAAAAGGGTGTTCGGGACGACATCAAGGATCATGCCGAAACAATCCGGGATCGCATTGCCCAAAATTCAGCCTTGCCATTGGCACCAGACTTGAAAAAGGCGATTGAGGACGTCGGACCTGCATTGGCAGGATATATCAAAAGCGCCGAAATGTTGGTGGTGATGGGTCTTGGGCAATCACCGGAGACGGATAGTCAACTGCCGTCCTTTTACGATGCTTTCGGCGTTCTGGAAGAACGCATGGAAGCTGTCAGTGACTTGATCGAAACCGTTTCAGGCACGACAGAAGAAGCCGGAAAGACAGCCGCGAGCACTGCCATTACAGCAATTTTTTCCAGCTTACTGGTTGCCCTTGCCCTCTTGATTATTTTTGTCTGGGTGATCAGCCGCCAGATATCCGTACCTCTGAAGGGCATGACCGAAGTGATGGGCGCCCTTGCCGAAGGCTTAGTTGATGTTGACGTGCCCGATACCAGTCGCAGTGATGAAATAGGTGCAATCGCACGGGCCGTTCAGGTTTTCAAGGACAACGCAATCGATAAAATCCGTCTTGAGGCCCAGGAGCACGAAGCCGCTGAAGAACGCCAAAAAAGTGAAGAGGCGGAACATCAACGCAGTGCCAAAGAAAATGCCGAGCGTCAACAACGCCAGGAACGCATGGCCGAACTCACCTCGGGATTTGGTGCTACCGTTGAAGAGATTCTCGACTTCGTCGCAACAAGTTCCACAGAAATGGAATCGTCAGCCCGGTCAATGGTTGAGATGGCCGACCAGAGTAAAACCGAAAGCTCCAATGTGGCCACTTCCGCCGAAGAGGCTACGTCCAGTGTGCAAACGGTCTCTTCTGCGGCTGAAGAACTTTCGACCTCGATCAGCGAAATCAGCCGTCAGGTCACCCATTCGTCTGATATTTCCGGCAAGGCGGTTGAGGCTGCGAACAATACCAATCAAACCATTCGTGATCTGGCAGAGGCAGCCCAGCGCATTGGCGATGTCGTTGATCTGATCAATGATATCGCGGAACAAACAAACTTGCTGGCCCTTAATGCAACGATCGAAGCGGCGCGGGCGGGCGAAGCCGGCAAGGGGTTTGCTGTTGTGGCCTCCGAAGTCAAAAACCTGGCCAGCCAGACCGCCCAGGCAACCGAAGATATCGGAGGGCAAATAGGCGGTATTCAACAAACCACGAAAGAAGCCGTTTCTGCCATCGAAAGCATCGGGTCCACGATTGCCGAGATGAATGAAATAGCCACAGCAATTGCAACGGCTGTTGAAGAACAGGGTACCGCCACCAACGAAATCAGCCGCAATGTTCAAGATGCAGCTTCCGGAACACTGGAGGTTTCCATGAGCATCGGCAAGGTCAGAACCAGCTCGGAACAAACAGGTGTAGCCTCCGGCAACGTTCTGAATGCGTCAAATGATTTGGCGGATCGTTTCAAGACCCTGCGCCAGGAAGTGGGCACGTTTCTGGAAAAAGTGAAAACCGTTTGATCGTCTGCGATGGTGTTTTCCCGTCATTGTTTTGAACGCCGGGGATTTTGTCACAAGTTGGATATCTGTCTGGTGCCTCGCCTCAGATGCGGTATGGTTACGTGCAGGGCAATGCTTGCCCATGATCCCCTCGCGTGATTTCATAACAAATTGACAAACTTCTATGGACCATAAAACGCAGATTGCTCTGACGAAGCGGGTTTTCGCCCATCTCGACAACAAAAGCACGGACACCGCCAGCGCCATCATGCGCAACGCGGCCACGGCCTATACGTCGCCGGACCGCCTGGCCCTGGAAACTGAAAAGCTCTTTCGCCAGGAACCCTTGCTGATCACCATGTCCTGTCACATGCCCGCGCCGGGTGACTATGTCACGGATGATAATACCGATGTGCCGATCCTGGTGGTGCGTGGCGATGATGGCCAGGTGCGGGCCTTTTTGAATGTTTGTCAGCATCGCGCGTCGCGTCTGGTGAACGGCAGCGGACATCTACGCAAGCACCTGATTTGTCCCTACCATGCCTGGTCTTTTGACAAGGCCGGCAAGTTTTCGCATGCACCATCGCAAAAAGATTTTGACGGATTTGATTTTGACAATTGCTCCCTGACAGAACTGCCCGCGGCGGAACAGGGTGGCCTGATCTGGGTGCGACCTCAGGGCACTACCCCCATTGATGTGACTGAACACCTGGCAGGCCTGGCACCTGAGTTGGATAATTTTTCTTTCGAAAACTACCATCTCTATGAAAGCCGGGAAATATTCTGTGAGATGAACTGGAAGACCATCATCGACACCTTCCTTGAGCCATATCACTTTGCTGCCCTGCACAAGACCACGGTCGGCCCTTTGTTGTTTGGCAATCTCTGTTTGATGGATGAGTTCGGCCGCAATCTGCGTGAGACCCTGCCGCGCAAATCCATCCTGGACTTAAAGGATCAACCGGAAAGCGACTGGGACCTGATCTGGCATACGGCCATGGTCTATGTGTTGTTTCCCAACACCGTCTTTGTCATGCAACGGGACCATGCGGAAGTCTGGCGCTGTTTTCCGGTGGACAATGACCCTGGCAAAAGCCGGGTGCTGCTGGATTTCTACATTCCGGAACCCGTTGAGACCGAAAAGGCAGGGCGGTATTGGAAAAAGAACATGGACATGACCGTGCGCACGGTGCTGGAAGAAGATTTCCCGGTGGGCGAGGCCGCCCAAAAGAACCTGGCCAACGGCACGCTGCCCCATGTGATCTATGGCCAAAATGAACCAGCCCTGGCGTATTTCCAGCGCATGATAAATGAGGCCGTGGACGGTACAGGAGATTAAAGGGTTGTTTTAGCTTGTGAAAGTTTAGCTGGGGCCGCGTCGGCGCGTCTCCCGACGTTTGCCGCCGCCTGCTGCCTCACGTCGTTCATGCAATTTACCCAGAATTTCCAGACGCGTTGCGTCGTTGGCTATGCCCCAGGCCGCGATCTCCTCGCGGGAGCGCCAGCAACCAGTGCAAAAGGCATCATCGGCATTCATTCTGCAAATGGAAATGCAGGGGGATTGCACAGTGTTCAAGACAGACTCCGGCGTTGATTTTTGCCATCAATGTCAGTTGACGGGGCCGGGGTCAAGCGCTGAAATTCCCTGAAATTGGAGGGGTTAAATCTTTCACCCAATTGATCTTGCGTGCGTTTCAATGTCGGACTGATGTGGGAAGGTGAGGTTCAGGTTTTAGCCTGGGAAAAACGGTGCCTGGCATTCTTCTTGCCTGGCTCCGCTTTTCCGGTCGTTAATTGCAAAGTCCCTGAGCGGCGAACTAGTTCGACCGCAGTCGATGTATCGTTGAACATCTTTGTTCTGAACATCCCACCAAATGCGGAGCCAGGCACCGGATTTGGTTTGGCAGCCTTGTATTAGATCGCTACATCGTCATGCGCGGGCTTGACCCGCGTACCCACGTCTTTGATGAATTTCAGTTGGGTGAGGACTTTTCTTTGTGCCCAATCCCTCAATCGTAAATCTTTTTGATGGCGCAGACGTCCAGTTGCCCAAGGCCCTGGCGGCTGGCCAGTTGAAAAACGTCGCCGGCGGCACCGACCACCGGCATGGGGGTGCCCTGAGCCTGGGCGGTGCGGGAGACGGTGTTGAGGTCTTTGACCATGATGTCGATGGCGGCGGTGGGGGCGTAGTCTTCGACGGCCATGCGGCTGCCCCATTCCTGTAAGACGGGGCTATCGGCACGGCCGCCCGTCAGGGCGACGGGGATTTGGCTGGCGTCGACACCGGCGTCCTGGGCGAACTTGATGGCTTCGGCGACCAAGGCCAGCGTGCCGCCGACCAGGGCCTGGTTGACCAGCTTGGTGGTCTGTCCGGCACCACTTGGTCCCATGTGGGTGAGGCGTGCCGCCAGGCAATCGATGGCGGGTTTGGCGCGGGCGAAGTCTTCGCTGCTGCCGCCGGCCATGACGGTTAGTGTACCTTCCAGGCAAGCAGTGGGCGTACCGGAAATGGGCGCGTCGATCCAGCCCATGCCGGTTTCTTTCTTTAAACGTGCGGCCATTTCAACCGTGGCACCGGGCTCGATACTCGACATATCCACCAGGATTTGACGGCTGCTGCCACCCTCCGCCAGGCCACCCTCACCAAAGACGATGGCACGCACGGCGTCGGTGTTGGTGACGCAGATGAAAACCACGTCGCTTGCCCGGGCCACGTCGGCGGCGCTGTTCAGGGCACGGGCCCCGCGGGCCACCAGGTCAGTGGTGGCATCCGGGTTGCGGGCCCAGGTCGTCAGCTGAAAGCCTTTGTTCAACAGGCACAGGGCCATGGGCTTGCCCATATTGCCAAGGCCGATATAGCCGATGCTGAGATTGGTATCTGTTGTCATGCCAAGATTACTTTCATGTCACGGTATCACTTTCATATCTCTGAATTCCTGAAACAGGCGCAGGAACATTTCTTCTGTGCGCACGCTGTCATGGAAACCGGCTTGTCTGATTTTCAGGGTATCGGTCATCACATCCCAGTCCGTGCCGAAGACGTAATCGGCAAAGGGCCAGGCCACCAGGTCTTCCCAGGGGATATCCTGCAAGCCATATTTTTTCACCATGGAGGCCCACAAGGGGCCCTTGTCGGCCATGAAATCTGTCAGGGAAATGGTTTGCACATCGCCCACTTCCAGATCAAAGAATTTGGCGAACTTTGGCCAGACATTCGACCAGCGGAAAAAATCACTGTTGGTGATGTTGAATATTTCATTGGCGGCAGCATCACTATCGGCGCACCACAGCATGGCCTTGTTGAGAATTTCCGCATCGGCCACCTGGTAAACCGCCGTGTAGGCACCGGGCTTGCCGGGGAAGCGCAGGGGCAGGCCCAGTTCTTTCGAGATGGCGGCATAGGCGCAAATGGCCGTGGTGATGTTCATGGGATTGCCGACGGCAAAACCGCAGACCGTTTGTGGGCGCAGGGCCGACCAGGTCCATTGGTTTCCGGCTTGCGCTTTGGCCAGCCATTCTTGTTGGTCCCAATAAAAATTGGGCAGCATGTGGGGTGGGTCATCTTCTCGTGCGGGGGTTTTGAACGGGCCGAGGTGGCTGCCATAAATCTTGTTGCCTTGCACCAGATTGACGTGGCGCAAACCCGGACTGGCCGCAGCGATGGGTTCTACTGAATTAACCAGCATGGCCAGATTGGGGGCATTGTGTTCGGCCCAGACAGGTCGTCCCTGAAAAGCGGCATAGAAGATGTGTGTGACGTCTGTCAGGTGGGCGAGCTTTTGCATCGCCTCATCGCGGTTCAGAAGATCAACAGAAATAAATTCCGCTGTTGATTCAAAGTCTGGTAACCGTCGCGACAGCCCGACCACGTCCCAGGCAGGATCTTTTGTCAGAGCGTTGATCAGGTTGCGCCCGATAACACCCAGGCCGCCGACCACAACAGCTTTTTTATCGGCCATAGAGTTCTCCGTTGGTTATTGAGTTAAATTCGTTCCGACAACCAGATCGCCAGGCGTGAACCTGTTTTGATCGCACCGGTCAACACGGCATGACCCGGAGCCTCTTCGGCACCTGCGGCAACGGCGGCGTCGCGATGTTCAATTTCTTCGGCCCGAAATTTTTCGATGGTGTCGCGCAAGTCTTTTTCGTCGTCACCCAGCTTGGCGGCCTGATCGGCATAATGTTCATCGATAACTTCTTCGACCGCCTGGGTGCAGGCCATGGCGGCTTTCTCACCCAGCAAAGCCGTGCCGGCACCCAGGGCAAATCCGGCAGCATGCCAGATGGGTGTCAGCAGTGTCGGGCGCACCCGGCGTTCAACGGCCAGTTTTTCAAAAGTTTCCAGGTGCTTTTTTTCTTGCTCGGTCATGTGGTGCAAAGTTTTGGCACTTGCTGATTTTTTCAAGATTGCCATCTGGCCCTGGTAAATGCGCACGGCACCATATTCCCCGGCGTGATCGACCCGGATGATGCGTTCGATCATTTCATCGCGTGACAAATCACCTGGCAACCGTCCGTTACCTGTTTGTCGAATTGGTGATTTGGGCTCTGTCATTTCTGCGCCTCTAATCGTTGCGATTGCGCTTTGCCGCCAGTAAGGCGAAGCCCGCCAGCGCCAGTGAAGTCAGCACATTGTAGCCTGCCATGGAAATCCCGAAAAGGGACCACTGAATATCATTACAGCGGATGACCGGCGTGGCCATGATCTGGGCCCGTAATTCATCGATTGAGGCGGCTTTGTCTTGCGTCCCGACGCAAGCCTCGGTGCCGGTCCACCAGGCTTGCTCCACGCCCACATGAAAAACAGCGATGCCACCACCCACCAGAAAAGCCAGGGCGGCCAGTAAAACGGCTGCCAGGAAAAATCGCGGGACGGCAAACCCGATCAGACCAAGCCCGATTGTGATGGCATAGGGAATGCGTTGATACAGGCACAACACACACGGTGCGAGGCCGCCAAATATTTCTGACGATATGGCGGAAGCAACGACGATGAAACTGCTCGCTGCGATCACAAGGGCAGCGGTCCGGCGCTGCAGGAAAAAATCAATTATGGGTATCGATTTGGTCAAGAATGTCTCTCCGTTGTGCCGCTATGTCCCCGAAATGCCAGATAATGCTATAGAATTTTGGGCCCCTAAATCAGATATTTTAAAACCACAAAACTGCCGATCAACAAAACAGTAAAAATTACAGCCAGGGTATTCAGATGTTTTTCAATGAACACCCGGATCGGCTCACCAAAATGCCAGAGCAATCCGGCGACCATGAAAAACCGTAATCCGCGCGAGACCACTGAGCCACCAATAAAGCTCCAAAGATCCAGGGACGCCACACCGCTGGCAATGGTGAACACCTTATAGGGTAAGGGTGTTAGCCCGGCGGCAAAAACGATCAACAAACCAAACTCATCGTACCAGTGCTGAAAGGTCTCGAACTTGTGAGCGTAGCCGTAGAATTCAACGATACCTCGGCCAATGGTTTCATAAAGATAAAAGCCAATGCCGTAACCGGCGAGACCACCTGCCACAGAGGCCACCGTGCACACAGCCGCAATGGCGAACCAGCGCTGACGCGTCGCCAGCACCATCGGAATGATTAATACATCCGGCGGTATGGGAAATATCGAACTTTCGACAAAAGCGATGATGGCTAAAACAACCAGCGCATGTTGGTGGCCAGCAAGCCCCAGGGTCCAGTTGTATAAACGATGTATCACAGGGAAGTCCATATTATCTGCGGGAGACCGGGTCATAGCAGCCCTTGGCAGAGGTGGCAATGCATCAAACTACCTCGCGAACACGGCCCCTGCCGGAACACTTTACTCATGGGAAGCTCATTTTGTGCAAGCCGATGGCCACAGTCCTCTTGACCCACAAAAAACCTTGGCTATTATCCGCAGCCGTGCCCCCGTGGCGGAACTGGTAGACGCGCGGGATTCAAAATCCCGTTCTCGCAAGGGAGTGTCCGTTCGATTCGGACCGGGGGCACCAGTTTTCCAACAAACTTCATCCGGTTGCTTTATGAACTAAGAGGGAAAATGACACGCTCAAAAACCCTCCCGGCAACTGGTTCGCCAAAAACGCCTGACATCATCAAACGCTTGCCGTTCTATTATGGCTGGGTCGTGATTGCTGTGGCCTTTGTCACCATGGCCATCGGTGTAAATGCACGCACATCATTTTCCCTGTTGTTTCCAGCCATCGTCGATGAATTTGGCTGGGACCGTGGAACCACCGCAGCTATATTTTCTATCGGGTTTATGGTCTCAACCGGTATGACGCCCTTGCTTGGTCATTTGATGGACCGCTATGGCCCACAGTTGACAATTCCTTTGGGTGCCGTCTTCGTCAGCGTTGGTATGTATACTGCAACCCTGTCATCGGAAATCTGGCACTTCTATCTCAGTTTGGGTGTTATGGTCGTCGGCACGTCGATCTTTATAAGTTATATCGGGCATACCATGTTTTTACCCAACTGGTTTGAACGAAAACGCGGTCTTGCTATCGGAATAGCATTTGCCGGTGTGGGTGCCGGGTCTATGGCCCTGTTCCCCTGGATGCAAGCAACAATTGACGGCGAAGGCTGGCGCACTGCCTGTATCGTGATTGCCGCCGTTTCTCTTTTTGTCCTCGTGCCACTTGGCTTTATTTTCCAGCGCCGACATCCTTCTGATTTAGGTCTACTCCCTGATGGTGATGTGCCGGGCATGGGGCGCGAAAATTCATCGAGCGCAGATCATAAATCAAGAGCAATCGTGGATCATAAATGGGTGGAGACGAACTGGACCCTGGGACTGGCTATGCGAACCCGTCAGTTCTGGTTTCTGACAATCGCCTTTGTCGGCGGATTGTATGTCTGGTACGCCGTACAGGTTCACCAAACCCGATATTTGATCGATATCGGCATTTCGAAGGAAATCGCTGCATTGGCACTGGGCCTGGTTAGTCTGGGCGGTGTTGTTGGCCAGGTTTGGATTGGCCAGTTTTCTGATCGCATGGGTCGGGAATGGGCGTGGACATTGGCTTGCATCGGGTTTTTGCTGACCTATGTGGCGCTTTATGCATTACGGATTTGGCCTGAACCCTGGCTCATGTATGCCATGGTCGTTGTGCAGGGCGCACTGGGCTATGGTCTTGCTTCTGTATTTGGCTCTGTTCCTGCTGATCTGTTTGCCGGGCCTCGTTATGCGAGTATCTTTGGTGTTATCGCTGCAGCTGCCGGTGCGGGCGCGGCGGCAGGACCTTGGCTCACTGGATTTATGTTTGATCATTGGCAAAATTATGACGGGGCATTTGCAGTGGCAATTGTGGTGTCACTGGTATCGATTGCGGCCATGTGGCTGGCCGCGCCGCGAAAAGTACGTCTTGTTGCAGGACAGATTCCGGCAGAATCGAACTAAACCTGAAAAAAACTCATAGACGGGCGTGCTATCCTTGCGTGAATTATCGTAAACTGGGCCTTCGAGGCAAATATAATATTTTATCGAGGGTAATTTGGCGGCGCTGGAACCGGTACCGGATTTTGATCGCGATGCGATCCATGTGCTGCCGCTCAGCATTATTCCTCTGGAATTGGGCGGCTTGCGCCGTCTTCGGATGGTCAAGAATGACGAACTTGAAAGCGTTATCGAAATTTTTGGTGGCGATAGCGGAAGTGGTCATATCAAGCTCTCCGATCTTTCCATGGTCTATCCGAACCTGTCTTTCAGGGACAATCGAATTCTGCAGAAACTGGCGAAATTAAGCAGCTATGACGTTTACTGCCTGCGCGTACACCTGCGGGCGCTTGAGATCAACGTTGATGAAGACGAACATCTGAAGCTGTCGGGCGACAAGCAAACCGAATTGCGCGATTACATGTCCCGTTTCACCAAGCGGCTGATAATGGAAGTCTTTGGGGATGATGATCAGGTCACCGATTTCAAGGATGTGCTGGCCCTCTATCGCAACCCTGACAAAACCCAGGCGGCCAAGAAACTTGCCAAGCTGGCGCAAAGTCTGGGGATCGACGTTCATGCAGTACCAGCTTTTCTCGAAGATTACGGTGATATCTATCTGTCCATTGCCTATTACCGGGAGTATCTGGAAACAGTGCAGGAGGGGATCGCGGATTTTGAAATATCAATTGCAGACATTCTGGAGCACCCCCACCTTGGTAAGGACCAAAGCCTGGTTAACATTTGCAAGCGATCTCTCAGAAAGATCAAAAAGCTGAACGAGGCCGCCATGCAAAGGTTTGAGGTCTTTGAACAGTATACAGATCAAATGTGGGAGAATATGGACACCGAGCGCTTTCAGAGTTTCAAATCGGTGGTGATCAATAATCACACGGCACTGGGCGGGGTGTTGTGCATATTGTCTGTAAAGATGAATGCCTGGATGCATAAATTCCCCATGCAGACATCCGGGGGGCTGTTTAATCGCGCCGAATTCATCCGCGTCAAGATACAACGCGGGCTTTGAAGAAATAGTCCCTGGAGCGACTTCGGCTCATGTCTTCGTTGCCTTTCATTGCCTTTCATTGCCTTTCAGTGGTTTAAGGGCGTCGGGCATTTTCATCAGGCAATCAACAGGAACCAGGTCATGATTACGATCTACGGCATCAAAAACTGCGATACCTGCCGCAAGGCCCTTAAATGGCTGGAGGCAGAGGGTCGCGCCCACAAGTTTCATGATTTTCGCAGTGATGGTCTTCGCGGGGAGACTATACGAGATTTTATTGACGACTTGGGAATGGATGCGGTTCTTAATCGTCGCTCCACGAGCTGGCGTGAACTGGACGACACTTCGAGGGCTGTTCTGCAAGGGGGGGACCTGGATGCTGTTGTCGAATTGCTGATTCAACATCCGACCCTGATCAAAAGGCCAGTGTTTGATACGGGCAAAGGCATGCTGAACGGTTTCGGTCCAGGCCAGGGGAGCGTTAGAAATTCCGTGTCATTTCTTTAAACTGAAGAAAAGGAATGACACATGCGAAATGATTTTGATTTTGATACAGCTCTTTCTGCCCTGCAAGATGGCCAGAAGCTGACAGGCAAGGACG
>Ga0233448_1002247_pt1 | contig 14022 bp, 11 predicted proteins | sample SI_124_October20_2_FD_183015 | JGI IMG/M metagenome (GOLD analysis project Ga0233448, IMG submission 183015) | Seawater microbial communities from Saanich Inlet, British Columbia, Canada - SI_124_October2016_150_MG | ecosystem: Environmental > Aquatic > Marine > Inlet | place: Canada: British... | reverse complement strand
CAAAATAGGCGGCTACTCCGAAAATCCATGGGCAGAGGATTATGACGTTATTTTAAGAGCATACGGCAAAGGTGCGAAATTTGGCAAACATCCTGAGTTTCTAGTACGCAAACTTCATGCTCCAGGTCGTCTCTCAAGACGTGAAGCGATGTATAAACGTCCGGCGATGTTTGAAGCAAAAGCACATTTTCTGCTGGAGTTTGGCCGTCTTAAAAATCGCCGTGGTGTGCTCATTGTTGGTTCCGGACCGACGGGCAGGCAGGCTGCACAAAGTTTTGAAAACCGGGAAGTCAAGCTGCTCGGTTTCGTGGATAATCGTCCGGGACCTCCGGATCGCAACGTCAAAGGAAAGCCCGCCTGGGGTTTCCCGGATTTGCCTCCTACGGAATTTCTGGAACAATTCCGGGATGCTTTGATCGTGTTGGCCATCGGAGATGCTGCAGGACAAAGAGCATTTTTAGAATTATTGCAAAAAAATCACTTTGTTGAGAATCATGATTTTGTGCGTGTGATTTATAACTGGCCGCCTGTTGCGGAATTTTCCACCTGAAAATTATGTATTGCGGATTGTGCAGTACGTCGTTTTGGAGTAAAATAAATATTCGAAACTTCCCAGAAGCTTTTCCTCAAAAAGAAATGCAGGCTCGCTGAAAACATTTTCAACTGACTATCATGAACACTTTTAAAGCTAATTTCCCCAAAATACTTCTACAGAACTTCTTGCTCTTGTTTGCATTGTTTGTTTTTGCAGTGCCTTCCGCGCAGAGCAAAGAGGTGCCTTTGTCTGCAGACGAAAAGAAAGTACTGAAAAGTTTGCGTATCACACCGGCGACACAATGGATCGAGGCTCATGATTTTGCTGCAAAAATGAAGGATGCCACAACAGTAAATCTGCTGGATTATCGGGGACGGTTTGTGCTGTTAAATTTTTGGGCCACCTGGTGCTCTCCGTGTTTGAAAGAAATGCCGGACCTGGAAGAAGCCTACCTTGAGATGGGGCAGGAAAAACTTGTAGTGCTTGCGGTCGGCATGGGAGAAAGTGTCGAAAAAATAGCAGCATTTTTCAATAAATATGCTTTTACATTTCCATTGCTCGCAGATAATAAAATGGAAATCACTAAACTGTATGGAGTTAGAAATATTCCTGTTACCTATCTGATTGATCCGGATGGAATTGTCCTCGGCAGAGCTTTGGGCATCCGTGATTGGGCAAGTCCGGATTTACTTGCATTCATAAATTCCCGCCTTAAATAAATTTAAAACAGTATTTATTCTCCTTCTTTTCCTCAAACAGCTGACGCCTCAAGATAGATTCCATGTGTCAGGAAGATGTTTGATTATTTTGATTATTGGGGCAAATCAGTCAGCCCGTTGAAAAGCAAAAACCGCTTAAAATTTTCAGTCGGCAGTTCCAACTGTTCAGTCAAAATAACTCATCAATCAACCTGTCTAAATCAACCTTCAGACAATATTTTGTATTTTTGTCATCTCATTCACGATGATTTCGCTTTGAATCTTTTTTAAAGAAAGGGGCCTATCTCACATAATCCTTAGATTATAATCTTGGAAAAAGAGATAAATAACAGCGGTTATATCAATGAGTAACGTAAAAAAATGGGAAAAAACGAAAAAATACTTGACACATGAATAAATATGTCTTCTAATGGCGTTACTTAATTATTAAATCATAGTGATATAATAATTAAGGATAAAAAATTATTTTCATTCAGAGTGTCTTATACAGATAATCAAATTAAAGGAATAGTTTTTTGGTTAAAAGAAGTGATGTATTGTTATTAAGATTTTACATAATTAGAAGAATTTCTAAAACAGCATAAAAATACTACTAATCAAAGGAGTGCCTATGATATGAAACCTGAATAATAGAAAGTTGATAAACATATATTGACTAACTTCGAGTAGTAGCATCCTGGTAAGACAAAGTTACATCCATATAATTGTACAATGTTTTACCTTTAAAATAATTTTAACCTAAATGGTGGTACAATTTTGTTAAGATGACTTTGTACTTCCCAACCATAATCTAAATTAGGAGAATATTATGAAAAAATTGATCAAAATGTCAGCATTTATACTGATGGTAAGTCTTATGACTTCTATGACAGTGAATGCTAAAGAAAAAATCTTGATCGGATTAATTACTAAGACGGAATCAAATCCGTTCTTTGTAAAAATGCGTGAAGGTGCCAAGGCTGTGGCAAAAGAATTGGGTGTAGAGCTCCAATCATTTTCAGGAAAATTTGATACTGATAATGATGCTCAAGTAGCTGCAGTAGAAAATCTTATTTCTGCAGGAGCAAAGGGGATTTTGATTACCCCATCATTGACACGCGCGATTGTACCTTCAATTCTTCGAGCACGTGAAGCAGGAGTGATAGTTATTGCTTTGGATACTGAGTTAGATCCAAAGAATTCAGCTGATGCGACTTTTGCAACAGATAATTTTCTGGCAGGTGTTTTGATTGGTAAGTGGGCTAAGGCTCAGATGGGATCAAAGGCTGCAACAGCGAGAATTGGTTTTTTAGATATTGATAAATCCCAACCAACGGTAGGAGTCCAAAGAGACCAAGGATTTATGACGGGTTTTGGAATCGATATCAAAAATCCAAATAAATATGGGGATGAAGACGACCCACGGATAGTTGGACATTATTATTCCCAAGGTAATGAAGAAGGAGGACGGGCAGGTATGGAAACGCTATTGCAGAAAGATCCTAATTTGAATGTCCTATACACTCTAAATGAGCCTGCAGCAGCAGGTGCATATGAAGCATTGAAAGCAGTTGGTCGCGAAAAAGACGTTTTGATTGTTTCTGTCGATGGAGGTTGCCCAGGAGTCAGAAATGTGCGCGATGGAGTTATAGGTGCTACTTCAATGCAGTTCCCCTTACTAATGGCGGATTTAGGAGTTAGAGCAATTGTATCTTATATCAAGACTGGGATGAAACCCGGCGCAACTCCAGGAAAGGCTTTCTACGACACTGGTGTTAAATTGATTACAGACCAGCCAGTTGATGGTGTTGACTCAGTGACAAGTGAAGAAGGTCTAAAATTGTGCTGGGGTTAGTCTAAATTCCTAATCATTAATGATGGCTTAGTAAATAGTTGTCATTCCCGCAAAAGCGGGAATGACAAACATTGGTGTCATAATGACTTTTTACGGGACCATCATTAATAAGCCCGGATTTTTCTCCGGGCTCTTCCTTATGTTCATCTCTGTGTTTCTTTATGTCTGAGTTTATAGATCATAATAAAAAAAAAGAAGACTACTATTCGGTTGCGAGAAACGCAGGCGAAGCAGTGGCTGAATTTTCAGGGGAAAAATTTTCAGTTGCTAATAAGATTCATCGTTTTTTTCATAGCCAACCAGTTGCGGCTCCAGCTGTAGTTCTTATAACTTCAATTATAGTGTTTGGATTAATAGTAGGAGATCGTTTTTTTCATCCTTACAATTTTTCATTGATCTTACAACAAGTCACTATTATTGGTATCCTTGCAGTTGCACAAACACTAATTATTTTAACAGCGGGAATTGATCTTTCTGTTGGTGCTATAATGGTGATTTCATCAGTGGTTATGGGTAGACTTGCCATAGATTTTGGTTTTCCTCCTGTGTTGGCAATTGTGGTAGGTTTGTTTGTTGGAGCTTTCTTTGGAGCACTTAACGGCTTTTTTACTGTACGCTTTAAAATGCCTCCAATGATTGTAACATTAGGTACATGGAATATAATTTATGCTCTCAATATTTGGTATTCAAACAGTGAAACCATCCGCTCAGGAGATGTAAGAAATATTGCACCGCTTTTACAATGGACAGGTAAATCCTTCGATTTCCTAGGGGGACGATTAACTTATGGTTCTATTCTCATGGTGTTAATCTTTGTTGTTGTGTGGTATGCCCTAAACTGGACTGCATGGGGTCGGCATGTTTATGCAACTGGAGATGATCCAGAAGCGGCCTCTCTTTCGGGTATCAGAACTGGGCGAATACTAATGTCAGTTTATACATTAGCCGGAGTAATATGCGCAATCTGTGGATGGGTTATAATAGGGCGAATTGGAGCAATTAGTCCAGCTTCAGGAACTACTGCTAATTTGGATAGTATTACAGCCGTAGTCATAGGTGGAACAAGTTTTTTTGGTGGTAGAGGATCAATTTATGGAGCTTTGTTTGGTGCACTTATCGTTGGAGTATTTCGTAATGGGCTGGCTCTTGCGGGCTTGGATGTTCTGTGGCAGGAATTCACGGTTGGGGCTTTAATAATTATTGCAGTGGCAGTTGATCAATGGATTAGAAAGGTGGGAACATGAGTGCTCAACCAATTATTAAAGCTAAAGGTTTAGTGAAGCATTATGGACGTGTCGTTGCACTAGATCATGCAGATTTAGATCTTTATCCTGGAGAAGTTTTAGGAGTGATCGGAGATAATGGTGCTGGAAAATCAACATTAATTAAAGCTATATCAGGAGCTCTTCAAGTTAATGCTGGAGAAATTTTATTAGAAAATAAACCAGTTAGTTTTAAAAACCCCATGGAAGCTAGGGATGCAGGTATAGAGACAGTATATCAAAACTTGGCAGTATCACCAGCTCTAAGCATTGCAGATAATTTGTATTTAGGACGAGAATTACGAGTCTCTGGAATATTAGGAAAAGTTTTCAGGATGCTTGATAAAAAGACTATGCAACGCCAAGCAAGAGAGAAACTTTCTGGCTTGGGCCTCTTAACAATTCAAAATATTAATCAGGCCATAGAAACTTTATCTGGTGGGCAAAGACAGGGAGTTGCTGTTGCTCGTGCAGTAGCGTTCGGTAGTCGAGTTGTAATTATGGATGAACCAACTGCAGCACTGGGTGTTAAAGAGTCAAAGCTTGTGATAAACCTAATTAAAGATGTTCGGGATCAGGGAATGCCTGTGATTTTGATTAGTCACAATATGCCACAAGTTTTTGAAGTTTCGGATCGTATCCAAATACTCCGTTTAGGAAAAAGGGTCGCAGTGGTTAAACCAGAAACACATAGCATGTCAGATGCTGTTTCCATTATGACTGGGGCGTTAGATCCCAATGATCATGAAGCTGGCGCTTTTTGTTCACCTCCTGAAGGAAAATAATTCCATTAACGGATATTAGGAATTTCCCCCCCCCAAAGTTCCCCTGCTATTATATATATGTGAAGAGGAGGAACAAATCACTCTGAAAGATATTCAGACAATATAATTATTAATATGAACAAGTTTTGCGATATTAGCCATAGATAAATAAATGATGGAAAGACAGATAGAGTTTGATTGTGTTGTCTGCGGAATCACAACAGTCGATTTGATGCTAGGACCAGCTCTTCTTGATAAACCTCTTGAGAAGGGTGCCTTACATTACATTGACGAAGTGCAAGCCATTGTTGGTGGAATAACTTCAAACTCTGGTACAGCATTGAGTAGACTTGGTATGCGAACGGCTGTGCTGGGATATTTAGGTAATGATATTTGGGCAGAGATTATTAGAGAACAATTGTCGATGGATGGTATAGATTGCAGTGGTTTGTCTACTCATCCTGAATTGTCTACAAGTATATCAGGTATCATTGTAGATCATCAAAATGATCATACGATGCTTTGCAATCCTGGAGCATCAAGTCAACTTAACAGTAAACTTATTATGGAGCAAATAGATATGTTTGCTCGAAGTAGATGGGCCTTGTTTGGGTACTACGGGTTACTTCTTGAATTGATGGATGACCTGCCTTTTGTGATGGAAAAGATAAAAAAGACCGGCTGTTTAACAGCAATGGATGCGGATAATAGTGGGATTTCTATGGAGCCATTAGCACGAATTCTTCCCCATCTGGATATTTATTTTCCTAATGAGATTCAGGGTGAAAAGCAGACAGGTGAAAGTATACCTGAAAAGATGATCAATGCATATCGTAATGTAGGAGCCACAGGAATAATAGGGATAAAACTTGGACCTGATGGTGCATTAATCAGTCCTCAGAAGGATGAAGTTATTAAGGTGAAAGCTATTGAGCCACCTGAGCCATTAAAGGACACATTGGGAGCCGGTGATAGTTTTTTTGGTGGATTGATTGCGGGTTTAGTTCGGGGGTTGAGTATAGAAGACTCTGGCAGATTGGCTGCTGCGACCGGTGCGTGTAATGTGAGCGCGGTCGGGGGTACTGCGGGTCTTAGGAGTTATTCTGAAACAGCAACTATGGCGGGGATTTCAAATCAAAATACTAACATTACACTGTCTTTAAATCTTTCTGGAGAGGAAACAGCGTTGGCATTCAGTCAAGAAGAAATTGAAAATTTGCACATACCTTTGATAAAGGAAATGGCTTTGATGCAGAAAACAATTGGAGGCAGGATGATTGTTTTTCTAGCTGGTCCACCAGGTTCAGGAAAGACTGCTCTTGCCGCACTATGGGAGAATTTGACAAAGCAGGGGATAATTGATGTTCCATTGCAAGCACTTCCGATGGATGGCTTTCATTATTCCAATGATTTCCTAGATCAGAAAAAGATTATAGTGAATGGAAGAGAACTACCATTACGTAAAATTAAAGGCAGCCCTGAAACATTCAATTTAAATGAAATTAAATCCAGATTGGCTCATGTTCGTTCTGGAAAACCTTCATTTTGGCCATTATACGATAGACAACGTCATGATCCAATTACTGATGCCATTTCAGTGATTGATAATGGAATTATAGTATTGGAAGGGAATTATCTTTTGCTGGATGAAATAGGTTGGCGGGATCTACATAGATATGCGGATAAGTTGATTTTTATAAATGGACCTGAATCAATCATGCGAAAACATGTAATTAAGAGGCATCAGCGTGGAGGTCTTTCCTTGGATGAATCGACAATAAGATACAACTTAGTTGATCACAACAATTATAAACTAGTAAACTCCAATATCAAAAAAGTAAACATAATCCTCCAGATTGATGAAAATTTTAATATGAGGCTTGTATCATGAAATACTAAAATGTTCTGTGTTTCAAAGGAATATATATTAACCTTTCACGTATCTTTAATAATGAAAAGTTTAAATAAAAAATTAAATAAAATCAGAACGAATAGTTACAAATCAACAGATTTCATTATCGCAGATGCCAAAGATGGTGAAATGGGGGGGGGCGCCCAGGCTCCGGGACCTAAGAAAGGAAAAAACTCGTCATACAAATCCTACACTGCGTATCTGCAGGCTATGAGAGAGATGGTTGAAAGCCGACTAGTTGACGTAATGTTAATGTCGGTATATTCGGCAGAAATATTGTTTCATGAAGGATGTTTTAGCAAAAGCCCAGTAACTGCGGCTGTCAGATTGAATGACACAACTGATATTTGGGGGCTTCGAGGATCGAATTACAATTCTTTCCCTTCAAAAAATTTCAGAACTGCTTCATTAAGGCGTGTAAAAGAGATTGCTGATTTAGGACTATATTCCATTACTTTTTCTAATAATGTCGAAAAAGATGTTGAGTCTCTGCAGGGATTAAATGATTTTCAAAACGAAGTTGCCCAGAATGAGTTAAGTTATTTCTTGGAAGTATTCAATCCTCAAATTGATATCGGAGTTGATGTTAAGAAACTACCATTTTATATAAATGACTGTATTGTAAGATGTTTAGCAGGTTCAGTCAGTGCGGATCGACCTCTATTCTTGAAAGTGCAGTACAATGGTCCTGAAGCAATGGAAGAATTATCTAATTATGACCCCGGACGTTTAATTGTTGGGATTTTAGGTAGTGGGAAGGGTACAACTCGGGATACCTTTGAATTGGTCAAGCAGGCAGAAAAATATGGAGCTAGAGTAGCACTTTTTGGAAGGAAAATACTCTTGACAGAATCACCAATTAAGACTGTAGAGCTTATGAGGCGAGTTGTCCAAAAGGAAATAGGGTCTAAAGAAGCTGTAGAGATCTATCATGATTTTTTAAATAATGAAAAAATACAACCATATCTAGACTTGGAAGAAGATTTAATAATATCAGATTCATCACTTAAACATGGATTAGAATACTAAACAATAAATTGTAAAGTTATTGAGCATGTGGACTTCTTGGTTGTGGTTTTATCTTTATTGTACATCTTAAGTGGTTGCAGGAAAAAACCATTTTACAAAATTGCTTAAATTTACTCATTTATTTTACAATAAGTAAGGTTTTATAAAGTGATATTTTTAACTATGTAGGGCTTCCTGAAAAACACAAATCTTTGAAGAACATGAAAGATCAATGATTTTCAAAAGCAGATTTTAACAATTTAAGCAGCACATAGAGTGATATTTTTCTTTATGCAACGTTTTACAATGTTTTTGAGTGTGGTATTGCTTATCTGTTGCAGGTAAAAAAGACACAAAAAGAGGAGCCTGAGGCCCTTTTCCAGATTAATGACTAAGAAGGTCATAGCAATGACGCACTGACTGGTGATCGCGAGCTTTGTCATGACCCGATCTAATCCGAAGCGTCTTTTACTTTGTCCGAACTTGCCTTCAATGGGTATACGATCGATTTCATCCTGACGTGCAAGAGCTTTATTTTTCAGGATTTGCTCTTTGTTTTGAGTAGTATTTTTTAACGGTCGGCCGAGTTTAGGTCCGCTGAGACGAATGCCTTTCTCTTTGCACCATTCACGGTTTTCTTTGGTGCGATAAATTTTGTCGACATGCACCGATGCAGGATAGCACCCCCTGCGTTGATGGTAGTTTTCTACCTGTGGGATCAGGTGTTTTGATTCATTAAAATTATTCCAGTCCAGGCGGTCAAGAAAGAAGTATCCGTCATCAAGACTGGCAGAGAGCTTTGCTCCAAACTCAACTTTAGCTCCAGCTTTACCGCGTACTATGGGGCGTACATGTGGCTGGGAAAGGCTGACAATACGAGCATCAACACGTTGGGTACGTTGTTCAAGCATCTCTTTTTGTTGGCGGTAGACCTCTCGGATAACCAGCAAGTTTTTGTATTGTGCTCTGCTCAGTGTTTGCAAACCAACTTGATCAATGAGTTTGTCAAGATGCTTAAGGTTCCGTCCGAGATAGCCAAGGAGTGTTCGATTGATCTTACGGATTTGAGCGTGCGTATGTCGCCGACTTTTTGAAAAGCTCAGCCACTTTTTACGAGCGATTTTGCGATATGTTCTGGGTTTTGCCTTTGCTTTGGAAGATTGTGCATAAAGTACATCAACAAGATTCTCACTTTTTTCACGTGCCTCATTAAGAAGTTTTGAATCTGTCGGGTAGGTAATGTCAGCCGGAGTACAGGTTGCGTCAAGGATCAACTGCCCATTGTTGTCAGTATTATTAGTAGAAGCAGGGTCTTCCGTCTCGGGTTTTTCGTCAGAAGTTGAGAGGTTTGAGCCAGGTGGTTCGTCATCAGATGGTGGGTTATCATTATCCCGTAAACTTGCAACCAAAGATTCATTGACTTCTCCAATCATGTCAAATGAGATACGTTTGCGGAAATGAACCATCATTGATGAATCGAAAGGAGCTTCATTGCTAAATTCTTCAAGACCAAGAAAAAATTGCAAATACGGATTCTCACGGATCTGTTCTACCAGCTCTTCATCAGTGCAGTTTAGACGTTCCTTGAGGATTAATGCTCCAAAAGCCACACGGAATGCTTTTGCGGGAGAGCCTTTATCTGGTGAAAACAGAGCTGCGTATTGCTTCTCGAAACGTTGCCACGGAACCATAGCGGCAAGCTGAACCCAGCGGTTCTTTGCTTCAAGTTTGCCATCAAAGGGCAATAGAAACTCAGAGAAGCTAAATTGACGGGAATCGTGTGAATACATGGACTTCAGGTGCAAGGGTTATGAAACAAAATGGCGCTTTTACGTGCAGATATATTAACCAGTATTCAGTATATCATATTGATAATATTAATCAATATGATTAATCAGCAAGCCCTATGTAGTTGAATAATGTATAAAATTAGCAATTGTATACACTATTTAATAAAAGATGTTTAAATAAATAACAGATAATAATTATTTCTAAGAATGTTTTAATCTGAGAAATTATGTCAAAAGCTAAAAATTATAAATCTGAATTGGTGGGGGCATTTGGGCATCCCATTGCTGAAAATCCAACTATTGTTATGCAGGAAGCCGCCTTTAAAGCAACAGGGCTAAACTGGAGATATCTTAACTTTGAAGTGCACTCTGCTCAGTTAGAAGATGCTATTAAGGGGGTGAGAGCAATGAACATGCAAGGCATAAACCTCACCATCCCACATAAAGTAGATGTATTAAAATATTTGGATCAGGTGTCAACAGATGCCTCTTTGATGGGTGCTGTCAATACCGTGAGAAGAGAAGGGGATAAGTTGATTGGAGAAAATACAGATGGCAAAGGTTTTCTAAAAGCAATTAATAATTTTAAATTCAACCCAAAAGGGAAAAATGTAATTGTTCTTGGAGCCGGAGGTGCTGCACGTGCGATAAGCGTTGAGCTAGCTCTGTTTGGAGTTAGCAAACTAACCATTGTCAATCGAAGTGTTGAACGAGGAAAAAAATTATCTGAATTACTAAATAATAAAACTAAAACTATTACTAATTTTATTGAATGGAGTAAGATATTCACTATTCCATCTAAAACAGATTTGATTATTAATGCGACTTCAATAGGATTATTTCCTAATGTTGAAGAAAAACCAAATATCGACTACCAAAGTATAACTCCTGAGATGTTAGTTTGTGATGTAATTCCAAATCCACCTCTTACTTCTTTCCTAAAAGAAGCTGAATCTAAAGGAGCAAAAACACTAAACGGCTTAGAAATGTTAGTCTATCAAGGAGCAATTTGTTTTACAATGTGGACAGGTATTGAAGCACCGATTGAAGTCATGCATAAAGCATTAATAAAAGTCTTTAATTGAGGTTGTTAAAAAAATACTTACTTATTGATGATGGTCCCGTAAAAAGTCTTTATGACACCCATGTTTGTCATTCCCGTGAAAGCGGGAATCCATTATTTCAGATACTTACAAGTTCCTGGATTCCCGCTTTCGCGGGAATGACAACTATTTGCGAAGCCATCATTGATGTGAAAATTAAATCATTTGCAAGTACAAATAAAGTCATGCATCATCATACTTTTTTGTCTTTTATATATAGATATTGATCTCCAAAACAAATCTAGACAAAGTCTGAATTTACTATTATAAAGAGTTCTTTTGATGCGAAATGTTTTTGAGGGATCATAGAACACACTCAATACAGTCAAATGATACACTCATCTCATCTCAATTTAAATAAGGAAGAGTTTCTTTGCTTTGATAAGAAAAGGACCAGACAGTCACAAATAACTCTTTTCTAAAGTTTCTTTAAAATGGAACAAGATTAGATTATTTGGACTACCAAATTATATGACAGCTTTCATATGCACTAAAAACTTACAGGCACCTTTAACATTTTGTAGAGATATTGATTATGGCATTGACACTGGAAAGAATTAAGAAATGGCAAAAAGTGGCTTCTGGATATCTTGTAAAAGCAGGTATTGCGTTGACAACTGAAGAACAAGATACGATTGAAATTGCTGATCTAGGTCTTGGTGAGTACGAGCAAACTGGGGTTGCTTTGGTTGTTTATTATAACGATGAAAAATATTGTGCTAAAGAGATGGTTCTTACTCCAAATCAGACATGCCCCCAACATATGCACCCTCCTATTCCAAGGTTGGATTATGTTGGAAAACAGGAAACATTTCGCTGTAGATGGGGAGTTGTCTATTTGTATGTAGAAGGTGAAGGAACTAAAACACCAAAAGCAAAGCCACCACAACACCGCAAAGAGTATTACACTGTATGGCACGAAATTATTCTTCAACCAGGAGACCAGTTTACGATTCCACCATCAACCTGGCATTGGTTTCAAGGAGGTCCTCAAGGTGCTGTGGTTAGCGAGTTTAGCACACGAAGTGCAGATGAGAATGATCTATTCACTGATCCTGAAATTCAACGAACACCTGAAATCATTAAATTAGAAAAGCCAGTTGGTCTATGATGTATGCGTCAGCGTCCACTTGTACATCGACCTTCCTCCAACAATGAGCCTATTTTCATCACCGGAAGTCTTGATGTAGGGTAAGTTACTTGTGTAGAAACAAGATGAAGATGGTGACGGTTTGTTTTGTCTCTAGTAATAGAATGATTGCTCACAAACTGGGTATCGATATCAACCTTGTAACACAAGCGTGAGAGGTCATGTATATAGAGTTTACTTTGTTGGTTATAAACAGTTTTATGATACAACCCTATTAAAACATATCTAAATCGTATGAGATCAAATCAGCTCCTTTTTTGTGATGCATTTGCCAGAAGATCAATAACTAATATTTCCTTATTGATGAGGAGTTAATGACACATTTGAAAATTTCTAATAATATTTTCAACTCTATCGGTCACTTACAGGATGAGGGCGCAAAAGGTAGCAATCAAATGCGGCTCGGTCAATACAACGAGAGGTTAGTTCTGTCTTTAATCCGGGAAGGGGATGGCTCTACCAAGGCAGATTTAGCCCGCATGACACGGCTGACACCGCAAACTATTTCTGTGATCGTTAATAGATTGCTCGGGAATGGTTTTCTCATTAAAGGGAAAATAAAACGCGGAAAAGTAGGTAAACCCTCGACCGTTTTTCAAATTAATCCGACAGGAGCATTTTCAATTGGTGTGCAGATTGGTCGACGGTCAATGGATGTCGTTATGATGTCATTTGATGGAAGTCTTTGTATACAAGAGACTGTGCAGTACGAATTTCCACAATTTGCTTATGTTATTGGTGAGGCTGGACGTCTCATAACTAATTTACTGAAGTCCTTAAGTCCTGATGTAAATCAAAGAATAACAGGGGTTGGTATTGCCGCTCCAGGTTCTCTTGGAGAATGGGAAAGTGTGATTGGTGCTCCTAAAAAGAGTATGTCTGACTGGAAGAATGTGAACATTGCTGATGAATTACGAAGATTTACAAAACTTCCAATATATCTTCTCAATGACGTTTCCGCAGCTTGCCTATCAGAATTAACTCTGGGAAGACATAATGGAATAAAAAATTTTATATATTTATACATTGGGACATTGATTGGTGGTGGTCTTGTAATTGGTGGCCAGCTATTTTCAGGCATGACAGGGAATGCAGGGGCAGTCGGGCCAATGCCTACATATATTGCCGGTAATACCCCACCCCCGCAGCTTTTAGAGTTAGCCTCTTTATGGAAACTTGAAAAAGAATTTTCGAGTCATAATATAAGTGTTGACAAACTGTACAACAGTGAACCTTTAACAGGCAAATCTTTTGCTTTATTTGATACTTGGTCTACTGAGGCTGCAAACGCAATCGCTTTTTCGATTCTATCTGGAGTTTCCTTTCTTGATGTAGATTCTGTCATCATTGACAGCACCTTACCTAACTTCGCTTTGGAGTCCATGATCTCCAAAGTAAAAACTGCTATGAAAAAATACAATGTAGCAGGATTAACACCTCCAAAATTAAGTAGCGGCAGCATTGGTAGTCAGGCCACGGTACTGGGAGGTGCTTTTTTGCCGCTCTATGCAAATTTTTCTACAGATCGTGACATCTTTATGAAACTGCTTGAACCTGAAAATTAAACTGCCTGTATAATCCTCATGTATCCCCTAATTAACCCACCTTTGTTATAAAATGTTAGAGTCTCCTATGTGAAGAGCTCGCAATCCTTTTATACGGAGATGACGTTAACTACCCGAAAAGTTCAAAAGCAATAAATCGTTAAAATGGTTAAGTCTCACTTCAGCTAATTTTGTTGAAAAAGTGAGACTATGTTCGGGTATCCTTATATTTACTGCCGCTTTCAGCAAAGTTGCTCAGGCTCATTTTACGGGCTGACTTGCTCTTGAGGCGAAAACTTAAATTCTTGGTTCTTGCATTGATTTTCTGCGTTAAATTCAGTATAATTTCAGGATTGAAGATTCACCTAAAAAATTGTTCAAACAGAAAATGGCAGGCACAA
>Ga0233448_1002245_pt1 | contig 14042 bp, 30 predicted proteins | sample SI_124_October20_2_FD_183015 | JGI IMG/M metagenome (GOLD analysis project Ga0233448, IMG submission 183015) | Seawater microbial communities from Saanich Inlet, British Columbia, Canada - SI_124_October2016_150_MG | ecosystem: Environmental > Aquatic > Marine > Inlet | place: Canada: British... | reverse complement strand
TGAGCTCTTGATGATGTAATAACTCTACTATAAATATGCCCATCATAGAAATAGTTACTTTCTGATTTAGACATTTCCCTTAAAGCTCCCTTTACTTTTTTAAATTCTAAAAATGCTTGGTATCCAGGTTTTACACCTACTACTGAACTACTATGATTCATCCCACCTATCATTACAATATACTTTTCGTTTTCTGACCATCTATCCATTTTCACTTTTATGCTTCTCCACTTTCTTTTGTTTTTTTAATTAATTTTTCCATACCTTGTAACTTGGGTTTCAAACCATAAATAACACCATAACAATCTAAACATAATTGTCCAGCTCCTTCTATATAGCCAAGCCTGAAATCTATATGAGTTTCTTTACTATATAAAGTTTCTCTTTTACAATTTACACATTTATCCTTCATCTTCATTACTCCAATTTCCATTATTGTATTCAGTAAATTTTCTTCCCGTGAGTTCTCCGGTTTTCCAATCTATTTCTTCTTTATTCTTTGGGTCATAATCCGAGAATGGCCGTCTGAATACGGTTTTACCACCATCTGGGGATTCGTAAATCCATTTTCCTTCTTGGTTATCAACTATCTCATCGGCTAACTTATGTGATTCTAACACAGCTTGTGCATCTCCACCTTCAGGTAAACCATCAGAAGTCATTTCATTATAAATTTGTTTTTGAATTGCATCTGTTCCAGGCCAAACCTTACCATGATCATGTCCTGTTATTTCTATTTCTTCAACTTCTTGGCTCTCCTGTTTTAACTCACAGCTCAAATGGTTAGTGCCACTACCCAAATAATCATAATCTACATCAGCAGTATTTTTACCACAAATAGAACATACCCAAGTTTCTCGGGCGTTCTGTTCTTCTATTTCACTATCATCATATTCGGTATAACAACCTTTAGATTTTAAGGCTGAAGAAATTAAATTTGATACCATTTTTCTGGCAGCGTTTGAACCAAGATTCACTTGACTATTGGACATATCATCTAATACATCCATTATTATTTGTTTCATAATAAACTCCTTAATTTACTCTCTCGAAAAGAGCGGGGCGGCGTCAATAAAGGGAATGACACCACCCCTGAGAGAGAGGAACTAACCTCTATTTTTTAATCTTTTCTTAGCCTTTACAATTTTATTGTGTTTGACTATCAGATTTTTCACCCTGTTTAAGGATGTAGTTGGATATATACCCCGTTTCAAGTTAGATACAATGTGGTTAATATAAGTATTCCTAACATTTTCGTCCATGTAGACATCCTTATCCATCAACTTCTTTATTGATTTTTTTAGTTTGTTGTCCATATTATTTTCCTATAATAAGTAGTTAATAAAATTACCAAAGGGATGTGTCAATTAAGACACATCTCCATTAGCGTTTTCAATTTCATCTTCGTTGAAAAGATCGTCTGAACTTCCATCAGAAACAAACTTCTGAACAAGCTGTTTCACATAAGTTCTCTCAGATTCCATTCCACCATCTTCAGAGAACTGCGGATAAACCGTAACCTCTGCGGCTTCATCTAAACCGAAACCATCATAGAGTAGTCCTGCGATTTCCACAGAAGTTCTCGTGGAGATTCCATTAGAAATTCTACCACTATCGTTCTTTGACTCAGAACGAGTTTGGTAAGCGATTTCAGAAACAGACTTCAACAACTCAGGTTCAACATGAGGAAACATATAAGTCAAAAGACCATATTCTTCTTCATTATTCAAAACATCCATCTCTACGATAGTAAATCTATCCATGAGTGCTTTATCCATAACACGAGTTGAAGTGTATTCGTTTCCGATATTAGCGGTCGCGACAAATGTAACTCCTTCAGCGACAGGAACGGTTTCTGAACCATCTGATTCATCCAACCGAAGATATCGCTGTCCAGCGTCTAAAACGGTCATCAAGATATTCCAAGCGTCTGGGTGAGCCCTTGATAATTCATCAAGAAGAATTACAGCGTTTGGTGTCTTGATTGCGGTTACAAACAAAGACTCTGAAAAGTAAGTACCTTTCTTTTTATCAAAGTGGGTATTACCAATTAAAGTAGAACGAGGATCTTGAGTCGCTCCTAAGTTAAAGTAAAAGTCAGGTCGGTCTAAAGCGTTCACTAACGATTTAGCTGCCATTGTTTTACCACATCCGGAAGGTCCCGTCATCAGAAGATTCTTTCCACGAACTGCTCCACGGACTAAATACTTCCAATTAAGTTCTTTCATCACCAAACCCTTTGGTTTAAGACTATAAGAACTATGAATGAAGTTCAACATTTCTGCGTGATCTTCTGGAACATCAACAGATGAAACATCAATTACTGGAGCTGATGATTCATCAAATTGACTCATTGGAACTTTCCACCAATAAGTCCTTCCACCTTTACCCTCACGTTTCTCAAGTGCCATTCCGGCTTCAAACGCTCCTCTTCGAGTAGAAGTGGATATCTCGGAAGTCAATTTATTACCATCAACATCCCAAGCGTTAAATCGGTTTCCCGACATTTCTATTTTTACTACTGTACTATTCATAACTTTTTTTCCCTTTGTTAAGTTAGTTATTCTCTCTTTATTCATACTTGATCTTACGACAAATAAATGATAAAGTCAAGCTTTATTTTCATTTTCTTCAAGTAATTTTTCAATCTGATTTGCTGTTATATCGTGCATACCATCCCACGGAATAACCCTTCTATTAGATTCAAAATTTTCTTTGATAATTTTTATGAGTTTAGATTTAAGTTTCTTATCCATGAAATGGTGCTCCATCGAGTATAAACATTATAACTGTAATCATATATAACATAGCTATTAATACTAATCCCATTAAAGCGTTTTTTGTTTTTTCTTTAAAATTATTCATTACCATTCTTCAAAAGCTTCAGTAATACATTTATCTGTAAGCTTATCCACGTGTTTTTTAACTTCACGCTCAATCAATCCCGATTCAATCATATAGCGTGTATCCATTAATCTATATTTTATCAACTCTTTATATTCTTTACTCTCTTTTGTCAAATCTTTTTTATCTACTTCAACTTCTAAAATCATTAACTGTCTTATAAATTCAAGTCTATCCATATCAAAAAGTAAAGGAGATTTTTCTATTTCTTTTCTTAATTTACTTTTTACCATTAGTTCTTCTCCAAGAATTTTTTGTTCATAGTTCTTGATACTGCTGTTACAGAAGTTACATCTACAAACTCTGAATCTTTACCATACATAGTTTTGAATTCTCCCATATTTCTATTTGTATCATAGGAATCTCCAATGTAATAAGACACAACTTTAATTCCACGATTACGGATTTCTTTAACCATTTTCTTAGTGTGATTAAGTGCTGTATTATGATGATAAGCAACATCTTCATTACCAAACATAGGCATCCCATCGGAAAAGTTTAAGAAGTATGATTCTCTATTTTCCATACCTTCTACCATCTCATCCATGATTGCTTCGTAACATAGACCTTCAGGAGTAGTTCCGTTTGGTCTTAAATATTTGAAAAGAGTTTTAACTTTAATAAGACTATCTTTACGAGAATCATAAGCGATTAACATAATAGGATTATCTTGACGACCTCTACCACTTGTCGCGTGCTGTGTAGAACGAAAACTAACAACCACATCAACACCTTCAATCATATCAATTGCTTTTGTCATTGCGACTACTGAAGTCATAGTTCTTGTCCATTTACTTCCACCCATTGAACCACTAGCGTCCACGGAGATGTGAAGGAAAGCGTCTGGAAAAGAATCAACAAATGTTTGACTAAATACATTAGAGTTTCCAAAACCTAATTCGGCGATTAATCTCTTATCAATTCTACCAGCGTCTTTTCTGGTATACTTTGTATCTCTTGTTTCAGTTCTAACTGAAAGTTTACGACCAAGAACAGTTCCAAGTCTTAAACCCTCTTTTACTGCTAATTCTGTATCATCACCATAGTAGTTATGTTTACTTACCATATCAATAGTACCACTATCTACAAGTGTTTGGTTATAATTCTTAACTAATACACATTTGGTCTTTTTAGAAATACTTCCATCCCATCTATCTTTAAGGTCTTTACCAACTTCCTTATAAGACATTCCACTTGCGTCAATCGCGTCAATGGCTGATTTATCTTTCTTAGAAAGTTTCTTCTTCTGGACATCGTCATCCATAAATTTCTTTTGTTTCTTGATTGCGTTTTCAAGAGTTTTTTTCTGTGAATCAGAAAGTAAAACTTTACTTTGTTCTGAAACAGGAACATTTTCTGTTTCTTCATTAGAAGAAGAACCACTTCCACCGTCAGTAGAACTTGAAGAAGAATCACCATCTGAATCCAAGTCTAAATCAATAGATTCTCCACCATTACCGTTACCACCATCTACACCATTCTCAATAGAATCAAGTAACTCTTCAAACTCATTATCAGAAATTTCACGAGGTTCATTTGAAGAAGAACCACTTCCATCCATATCAGAATCAGAGTGAGCTGAATCTCCACTACCATCTGCTCTTTCGTAAGACACATCTCCATTCTCATCAGTTTTCTTAGTTCCATCAGGAACATTATTTAAAACAACATTATAAATATTAAGTGCAGTTTCAAAAGCTGATTCAGTAGAACTTAACCGAGAAATATTTTTCAAATCAAGAACTTTCCAAACTTCTCTCAAACCATTAAGTTTGTCTAAACGAGTGTTGGAATTAGTAAGGTTAATAATACGAAACATATAAGAATCTAAATTCTCTTCAGTGTATTCATCAGTACCAAGTGCTTTATCTACAATCTTGGAATGAAAATATTTGTCATACATAGAATGGTAGTAACCCTTATATCCTGGGGAGTTACTAAATACATAATAATCAATTCGTCTATCTTCTACATAGTTAAGTAAGTTTTTGATATGAACCTTAATATCAGTTCTGGAATAACCTTTTTTATAACCCCTATTAAAATATTCAGTAGGGATACTATTTTCTAAATCTTTTAAGAAATCAAAATCAGAAAGTAGAATATGACTACCTTCGTGAAGTGCGAGTCCAACAGCGGAATCAAATAAACCATCATCAAGTTTAGCGGAAATCGTAACTTTTTTACCATCAGTAAAACTATCTCCCGTCGCGTTAAAAGTAACAGGAATGTTTTTACTCGTTACGATATTAACGAAGTTTGCGATTGCTCGTCTGTAAGACGCTAATTGAATTAGGTCTGGACCTTTGGGTTTATCATCTTCATCCCAAGATGAAGTTGTATCCCAATCGTTGTTTAACCAAAAAGAACTATAATTACTTCCAACTGGTTTAACAGAATACTTCTCACGAAGTTTCATCGGGTTAAAATATTTCAAATCTTTGTTCATGTTCTCTCTCATTGTTACTTGATCTTACGACAAAAAAGTGATAAAGTCAAGCTTTATTTTCACTTTTTTTAAGTTTTTTTTCGAATTGGTTATGAAACTTATTCAATACTATTCTCTGCTTTTGACTCAACCTACCCCTTTCCCAAACTTGTTTTTCTATTGAATCTAAAAACATATCTTTACCATACCTAAATTCAGGTGAGTATCTACATTGATCTAAAAGACCTCTAATTATCTGTATCTTATGTATAGTCTTTTCGATATACTCTAATCGTTTTTTCTGTTGTTCTGGATTGATATGTTTTGCGTATGTTTTAACAATCTTGGTAATGGAGGCTTCCATCTTAGGTGTAATCTTTCTACCATTTGTTAAGGCCCTATACATACTACTAATAAAATCACGGTATTTACTACCAGTTAAATAAGTAGAGTCCATCAATATGTGATCAAGTTGTTGGATTCTTCTACCGAACTTTTTTTTATTTATATTGACTCCACGAGATGGAATCAATTCAATATTACTTGGTTTCTTATTCATATTTGATCTTACGAAAAAATATTAAAAAAGTCAAGTGTTTTTTTCATTTTTTTTGTATTTATATATGGTATAATTACCCTTTGGGAGACAGTTAGTATATAGAGTCAATTTATTAACCCAATCTCCTCTCATCTATAGCATCATTAATAGTCTTAATAACCTCATATGAACTGTTTGGAAATCTTCCTACTTGTTTTTTTGAAAAGACTTGTAAATGATCATTAACCATTACTTCAAATACACCACCAGATGATTGAATAAGTTCTACACTAAACTCATCAACCCTATCTTTAAATGCATCTTCTAAATCGTCTCTCAAACTGAGAGCTCTTGGTTCGTAGTTTCATGTCATACAATATTCGATTGATATCTTCATTCTTAATCCTCTTTAAATTCTGGTTCTTTATGATTTAATAATTTATCTCTATACCCAAGTCCTACAAGTGCCCCTACTATTATCATACGGAAAAAGATGTTCCGCATCCACACGAGCGTTCTGCCTGTGGATTGTCAAATTTAAAACCACCATTTAACAAATCATCGTTATAATCAATTACTAATCCAGTCATATAAACATAACTTGAAAACGGTACTACAACCTTTACTCCATAACTTTCAAATACCTTATCGGTTTTACTTCCTATAAAACTTTCTGGTAGTGGTTTCATTTCATAACTCATACCACTACACCCACCACCCCTGGCACTCATCTCTATTACATTATGGTCTATACCCAATAAATGCTTAGCAGCCTTTTCTGTGAGTTTTACATTGTCATACTCATTCATATTATATGATTGAATTTCACTATCATCCATTTTTTCTAATTGGTCTCTTGCGTCCATAGTAATAAATATCTCCTTAATCAATTAATTTTTTTCTGGATACTCATCTAACTCATCAAGTACTTTAAAAGTTAATATCCATTTCATATTTTCATCATCATCCCATTCTTCATAATCAGATAGAATACAAGTGTCGGTATTCATTCTATCCATTACTGGTTGAACTTGAGCTTCTTTATGACATACAATATAGATATGTTCACCACCAGTCTTAACCATTACTTCATTATTCCACTTGTTATAAACTGCATCATCTTTCATCATTTTTATCATCCCACATACTTGGCTGTTCATCTACTTCTTCACCATACATGGAATATCTTGGTTTTGGTGGTGGTGGTGCATCTGGCAGTTCTTCTCTGTGAACAGAAAATATCTCACCTTTAAATGCACTCAAATGGAACTCTGTTGTTTTACCGCCCGACTCATGAAAGGCATATTCTAATCCATCTGTTAAAGATGGGAATATATCTGATTCTTTATTTGCATCCGTCCATTGGTCACCTGGTGGAACTCTTTTTAATACTAATGTTTTAACTTCTTTTTCTATCATGACTAATCCTTTTTTAAAATTGATTTTACTAAATCCATTGTTAGATTATTATACTCTGGATACTTCTGTAATGTTTCTAATAAATTTGTTAAATATTCTCCTGGTAAATAATCTAATTTCTCTTCTACCATCATCTTCGAAGCCTCTAAGAAAGACTTAACTGCTATCTGAATCTCTTTGGGGTAATGTGATTGAACTTCAAAATCCCCGGCGAGTACTCTGTCCATTATTATATCTTCTCGTGATTTCATTTAACTCAAATTTGTTATCTGTATTAAAATAATTGCTATTGCCAGTAATATACAAACAAGTGTTTTTATTGTTGGTATTTCACCTATCAATACCCATGCTAATATTCCAAATATCAAAGTACCCATACCAAATCCCGCCAACCTCATATTCCAAAATACACCAAAGTGTTCATATGACCATTTAGTACTATAAAAAAATAATGGAGCTATAAAAATACTTGTACCATATATCCACCACATAGATTTTAACCACGGTTTATCCCACACCACCCATCCTTGTAATTGAAAAAACGCAAGTATACCAGCCAAGAATTGACATCCAAGTGCCATATATAACTTGTTCATCAATTCTTACCAAATAGTTCTGATAATGTTTCCCCAAGCTCTTTAGCCATCTCATCACCAGTTATATCACTTTCTGATATATCTTGTTGTTCTTCAAATGTTCTACCTATCTCTTTATTAATAGTCTTATGTTTATTAGGGTGTTCTAAGAAATAACAATTATAACAAAAGAATCTAAGATTAGATGGTTTCTTATCGTGGATATCTCCATTAATAAAGTGAACTATTAATGGTGTGAGTAAATCAGTTTTTCTTTGTCTTGATTCCCCACAACAACTACATCTTTGTGGTAATACAAATTCCCTAATCAGTTTTTTCTGAAATGTCAGTTCTACGTCCAATGGTTTAAGTCCACTCCAAGTTACTTTTCGTGCACGACTAACTCCCGCCGAACTCGGTAGTGGTTTCCACACATCATACTTCTTCGCATATTTCTTAAATGTATTATACGATGTATGAAGTGATTGAGCTGCTTTATGCATACTCTCTGATTCTTCTATCGCTCGGACAATTCTTTCTTTAGGTATCGGCCTACCTAAATATGGATTTATCCCTTGTCTATTTCTCTGTGCCATTTAATTATCCTTCCCATAATATGCTTTATCATTTACAGTACTACTATATCTTAATAACTTACCACACTCTTCACAACAGATTGGTGTAATTGTTTCAATAGATGTATAAAAATCTAATTGTCGTCTACAATAACCTTCTATTGACTCCCAATCATCTGAGTTGTTTTTATTTAAACCAGGATGGTCTACTGGTGTATTACAACACTTAGTTAATAACTCTACTACTTTACCAGTATCTTTCTTTTTAAAATACGCCCTATCCATTGTAGTCATATTAAATACTCCACTAATTTGTTTTGAATTCATTCCAATCACTCTCCTCTAAAGTTTGTAAGATTCCATCAACTACTTCTTTGGCTATCTTATGGCTAAACGATATACCTTTCTTGGTTGGTTTCCATTCCCCATTATCATCATAGAATATACGACAATCAATAAACTTGTGTCCTTGATATTCACTATCTGATATACGAATTATCTCTCTACTATTTTTTTGTATCTCTTTCACTTTATTTCCTTTTTGTTCTCGAATTGATTTAACGGGCATAGGTGCTCGTTGGTTAGTTTTATCTTGATAAAGTTTTTCTCCTAAACTTACCTCGTGATAATCTATTTCTTTTCTGCTATATTGTGGTCTGCTATAATTCATTTTACTCATGTTATTACCTTTTTCTTTATATCTTTATTTGTTTTTTGTCTATGACAGGGACGACATAATGTTTGCATATTATCCAATCCATAATAAGTCCAATCTAATTCTTTTTCATCTACACCCTTTTGTTCCAACAAAGGTCTAACATGATCTAAATCCCAACCTCGTCTTGTACATTGTTTATCACAATGATTACATATTCCCTTATCTCGTTTCCATATATGCCTTCTTGCTTCTCGTGAATGATATATAATCATATATTGAGTTGCACAATCTCCGTGCCATGATTTTCGTTTATTTAATTCTTCTCCAACTAAATCATTCTTTCCTTTAAATATATCTTCACCACACCAACGACATCTACCTTTCTTGATAGTCCAATAATATTTTGGTTTAGGTGGTTGTCTGAAATTACCATCCCATTTTTTCTTTCTCTTACCAAATGTTTTCTTATGTCGTTTAGTCCAACCACTTAAAGGCCTTCCCATCACTTATATTAATAACCTTTTCAATTCCAAAGAGTTCCTGTATATGGTATTCTTAATAAATAATAAGACTTGTCATCTATATTGAATATTTCGTTTTGTGCAAATGGATTAATAATCTCAAAGGATATCCTATCCATTATGATTTCTTCCAACTCATCACTATAGACGATAGGTATACCTGTCATTGTTAGTGGCTGAATTATCTCTATATCCATAGGACAGTTTACATCTCCCGATGGTACTATTCTATAAGGTATCATCTCTACTTCAAATTGATTACCATTTAATTTAGATGAACACAATACTAACATACCTATTACTAAAACGATATGTAATATTGTTGCTAAAAACTTCTTCATTTTACTTCTCCTTTATTATAATACAATAATACACTACAATGAAGTATTAAAAATATTAGTAGTATTGTAAACATCTATTTACTTTTCCAATCATTAAGAAATGATATTAACATCATTATTAATCCTATAAAAAATACAACTCTCCAATATACTTGCAAATATTCTAATGTTAAATCCACTTTATAATTCCTTATCATCTACCCATACATTACATTGATATAACTCCGACCATTCTGAATGACCAGCACATTTCCTTGTCTTGAATTGTTGTATCCAAAATACCAACTCATCTTCAGTTGGAACTTTGATTAAATGGAATGTAGTATTTACTTTGTCTTGTGTAGACATTCGCTTATGTAAATAATTGGCTAACTCTATATTCTCAATCATTCTGGATACGGATTATCAATGTCGTCTGGATTTGGTAATGTAATTCCAGACTTCCATAAAAATTCTTCAAATTCTATTTCATCCCAACTTGTGAATTCTGAAGCTTCAAAATCCATTTCATCTGTTTCATCAGTAACTTCTCCTGTTGGATAGTTAGAACATTGTATAATACTCTTTATCATATGATTCATTACTTTTTCATATTCTGGAACTATACTACCAAATTTTTTGCATATCTTTAACATATGGTTTAACAATTCACCATCTACCACATACAACATCTCATCTATGAATGGTTTATCTTCCCAATCCCCTTTCATCTTATCTACTCTTCTTATTTTTAGTTACTAAATAATTCCATCTATGATTACCTGACTCAGCGTGTTTATCTTGTGACCACCTAGCCTGAATATCTTCCCAATGAAAATGAACTCTACAATACTGTGTTAATTTTTTATTATGCTTGGGAAGAGTAAAATTTGATACATCGCCTTTGTATTGGTGCTCTATCCCATTGTAATCAATCAAAGAATACATTCGCTTATCAACAATCGGTGCACCATTGTCTGTCCATCCTTTAGTAGTTCCACCTGTAGCACAATTCCAATTAACTAATACTACTACAAAACATAATAATAAAAAAACAAATGTCGGTGTATACTTACTCATCCACTTCTCCATTCTCCGTGCTAATAGAAAATACCACCAGACCGGTTAAAACTACTATTAATATAACAAATACAATTGTTATATACTCTAATGATAAATATGTGTGTATCATATATTAATTACTTTTTTCTCCTATGTTACGGGAACAGTTTACTATCCTTATTTTATTGTATTCCATTCTACCCTTTCCCACTTATCATTAGAAGTCAATTTAAATGCACCTATAAATATCTGTTCCCACCGGTTAGGCTCTACAAGACTTAACCATAAATGTCCTTTGTCATGTTGATATAAATAATAAGTATTCCCTACAACAGGCTGGAAACTATACTTGGCATTATAGACAAGCTTATTCCACTCATACTCCTGCATCAACTTAATGTATTCTTGTTTTATCTCATCATATCGAGTTTCAAAATACTTATTAGCCGAACCTATTCTTAAATCTTTCCAACTATTAATATCTGTTGGTGTAATAGCAGGAGCTCCAATATTACTACCATAAGGTAATATTGCTGGATTCTCTACAACATTATCTGGTTTCTTACCCATTTTAAAAATCCCAATGGTCGGTTATACGCGTCCCGTCTGCGACGAGACGTTCTACCACTTCTTCTCCATTTGACAAAAATCTCCATTACTACATTTACTCTCACTTATATCTTGTATAAGAGACTTCAACTCAATCAATACTTCTGCCGGAATTACTATACTTCCTACATCTTCCAATGCCGTTAATATAGATGATAACCTTTTTACTAAACTATCCATTATCATATTCTCCCGATTGACATATATAACATGGACATGAACCATATACATCCGGATCATCCTGAAACTCATTTATAAATCTATCTAATGAAACTACATCACCTGCTCCACCATAGGTGTATAACCATATCTGATAAATATGTTCTATTTGCTTCTCTGTATAATCCTTGGGATTAAGTAATGTCGACCTATCTTTCATTAGAAATCTCCTGGTGCTACTTGAAAAGTATTTAATCCTAAATCTCTCCACATCTTAACAACCTTATCTCGATCATCCACTACCAAGAATACTTCATCTATATTAACAAACTTATCTAACATATGTTTCTTTAAAATCTCGTCAGGCATATATCTCATATCAGATGTAGCAGGATTACCCTTGGCAATCGGCCATGAGTCTGATTGAAACTTATCAGGCCTCATTACTAACAAATCATATGGAACATTATAACGAAGTAACCACTCTTTAGTAGTAAAGAAACTCCTATCATTTCTACCACTAAAGATAACAATCTTAAATCCATCCTGAGCGAACATCTGAGCCATTTTAATAACTGGATAATTAGGTTCATCTAATTGAATATTTTCGGCATCAAAGAAAACATCCCAATCCATTTTAGAAATCACTGGAGTATGTCCTGTCGGAGAACCAGCCTTTAATCTTCTCTTTTCTATAAGAGCAAGTGTACCATCTAAGTCAAATATTATAGTGTTCTTTTTCATTGCGTGTCCTGATTGTTTCATATTATATGGTTGATCTTACAACGGATTAACGAGAAAGTCAAGAGGTTTCTTTTTGTTCTTCATTATTTATACCTTTTATACATTTGGTTTAATTCTATCATATGTCTCTTCTTGATAAATGCAGGCCTGTGAAATTCAAACAATTCTTTTAATTTTATAAACCTATCCCAATCTGAACTCCATTGTTTACATTTAGTTGAGCTCATGGACATTTGAGTATTCTTCACTGACCACTCGTCCATAACATCTCGGAGTTTCTTAATCTTTTCTAACCACATTACCTTTAGTTTATCTTGTTGATTTAACTCAACTGTGTAAGTGTAAAAATGTGAAGTCTTCACGACCTTCAAAATGAATACCTACTATACAACTCATTACAAAGAATTAATTCAGTTTTAGATAAAGTATGATTAAGTCCACTTGATAAATGCTTCTTCATTTGCTGGATGGATTGGTAATGAGACCTCCAATTCAATCTATCTGAATGAGTGGTATTCTCAAATTTAGAAGTCCAATTAAGTATTATTAGTTCTAATTTTTTAACTTTCTTTTCCTGAGAGATACGAATAAGGTTAATACGCTTAGAACCATAAATTCTTTTATCATCTTCAAGTTCAATATAATTTTCAAGTACCACATTATGTCGGTTCATATCACCCATCATATCCTTGTGCTTTAATTGTGTTGAATTCATACATTACTCCGTTTGTTGTTTGTTAAAATGTTTTTATCTCGTTAGAGATAGCTAATATGTATCAAGATGTATAGCCTCAAAAATTGACCTCGATATGCGCTTCAATCAGAGGCTATGACAAAATGTCATATTGTTTTGTATTCACGAACTACTATACCCCGCGGTCACTCGTCTGTCATTTTGTCAGTTTTGTATGCTAAATATTTTTTATCGTTTCCATAGCTTGAGGAGTTGAGAGAGTTGAAGATGAGTTATCAGAGCTTCGACTCTCTCTGGGTGTCATGAGTTAAATCGTTGTGAGGTCCAGTTCTCCAGGAGATGCAGTGGCTCTTAACCCTACCTCACAGGAAGTTGTGTTTAGTCTATGAAGTAATCAGAATTATCAGCTTCACTCAAGTCCATCATATCGTTTGTAAATGAACCACTTAATGTTGTTTCTTCAATAGTGAATTCATAGAAGTCATTCTGGTCTTGGAAGAACTGAATAGCTTCATTAGAATACTCATTCTTATCTTTAGGTTGGACATCTATACCATGAGTGGTTAAGTAGTCTATCATTTTTTTAGTGTATTTTACGTTTGTCATTGTTTATTCCCTTTATTTGTTACTTGAATATACTGATAATAATCGTTAAAGTCAAGTGTTATTTTGATTTATTTTTGAGGTAAATATTATTTAGCTTACCGCGGTTGTTTTATTACTCTTCCTCATCTAAGTCTTGGATTAATACATCCATCTGTTCATCCGTATATATGAATGTCTCATTGATTATATCTATTAAATACGATTTGTTTAATCTTGCGTTATACAAATAC
>Ga0233448_1002236_pt1 | contig 14088 bp, 13 predicted proteins | sample SI_124_October20_2_FD_183015 | JGI IMG/M metagenome (GOLD analysis project Ga0233448, IMG submission 183015) | Seawater microbial communities from Saanich Inlet, British Columbia, Canada - SI_124_October2016_150_MG | ecosystem: Environmental > Aquatic > Marine > Inlet | place: Canada: British... | reverse complement strand
TACTAGTTATTCTCTATTTAATGAATCAAGGTGGCAATTTCTCCACCACAATACCTATAGTTTCGCTATATGCTCTTGCTGGTTACCGGCTGATGCCGTCGTTGCAGCAGATTTACTCCTCGGCTATACAATTACGATTTGCTGGCTCAGCTTTGGATGCCTTGCTTGTAGAGTTGGATAGTATTCAACCTAAAACGTCCCAAAGTAACAAAATAGCTTTTCCGATTTTGCGAGCTATTACCTTAAATAATGTAACTTACCGTTATCCCAATGCAAGCGATGCTGCCATAAAAAATATAAATCTGACCATACCTGCTAATAGTAAGGTAGGCTTTGTTGGACCAACTGGAGGCGGTAAAACCACTACGGTGGATTTAATATTGGGACTGTTGGAAGCTCAACAGGGTGCGTTAGAAATTGATGGTCAGGTAATTGATGATAAAAATCGTAGAGCTTGGCAGTCATCTATTGGTTATGTGCCACAACATATTTATCTGGCAGATGATTCAGTTGAAGCCAATATTGCCTTTGGTATTTCGCCCGAAAATATCGATCAAGTTGTAGTTGAACGTGTCGCCAAAATCGCCGATCTGCATGACTTTGTAACCAACAAATTACCCAATCAATATAAAACTAAAGTGGGTGAGCGTGGCGTGCGGCTATCAGGCGGCCAACGCCAACGCATTGGTATTGCCAGGGCTTTGTACCTTAATCCACAAGTGCTTGTTTTAGATGAAGCTACCAGCGCTTTAGATAATATAACTGAACAGGCTGTAATGGAAGCTGTGCATAACTTAGGTCAAAAGATTACAATAATTATTATTGCGCATCGCCTAAGCACCGTAAAGGGGTGCGACACCATTTTCTTTTTAGAAGGTGGTGAGTTAACAGGGCGGGGAAGTTTTAATGAATTGATCCGATCCAATGAGCGCTTTATGGAAATGAATAAAACTTGACTAATGATATTATTAATAGTCGTAAATTATAAAGAGAGGTTAGAAAGATGCTATTTAGATTGATTGGCGATGACACTGATGAGGTAAGGATTAAATGGGTGAAGGAGAATCTGTCCGACATTCCTGCAGGATCCAATATACTAGATGCAGGAGCAGGAGAACTTAAATTTAAATCTGATTGTGATCATCTACACTATGTTGCACAGGATTTTGGCCAGTATGAAGGTACGGGCGATGAAGGGCTGCAAACGGGAGAATGGGATAATGCACGGCTTGATATTGTGTCGGACATAACTGATATACCAGTACATGACGAATCTTTTGAGGCACTACTATGTACCGAAGTACTCGAGCATATTCCTGATGCTGTTTCTGCACTTAAAGAATTTTCTAGAATCCTAAAGCCTGGTGGGATCTTGCTTATTACAGCACCTTTTGCCTCTTTAACTCATTTTGCACCATATCATTTCTGTGGTTACAACAAATATTGGTATCAATATCATCTTCCCAAATTAGGTTTTGATATAGAAGTGCTTGACCACAACGGCTCATGGTTTCATTTTGTCGCGCAAGAGCTTCGGAGAAGTAGGTTTATCGGAAAAATGTACTCATTAAAGGGGGTGGGGTTGATTACGCGGGTTGTAGTGATACCGATTCTAATGCTGTTAACGATCCTATCACGGTTTGATCGAGGGTCGCATGAAGCGCTTTGTTTTGGTTACATGATTCGCGCCACCAAAAAAAACTAGGACATTTTAGATTGCTTTACTTATTGTGCTATGGATATGAAGACCTTAAAAGATAAGCTAAAACAGTTTCAGTTACTGTATGCATTTAATGCACGAGTCAAATGCTTTCAATTGAAGTATGGATTAGCCAGTCTTACCCGACGTTATGATAAGAGGTATAGAAATGCAGCCGTTTGTTATGACGAGCGATCGGCTGTTACTCTGTTTCTGGAGCGACACCGTCAGTTGCAGCCGAGTTTTTCTTCAAAACAGCCAGGAGAGTTAAAGATTTTTTGGGTGGGGGCCTCTGAGGCTCAGGATGAATCTGGTTTTTTGCAGGCGTTGAATAGGCTTGGTCAAGTTGTGAAATTTTGGAATAGAGATGGTGGATATGGTCCGCTCTATGAAATTCAGGGGCTTAATTGGTTGCAGGTTCGAGAAGTGAATGATGCTGCTTTGATTGAACAGGTTGTAAGTGCTCACTCACAAGAGGGTATTGACATCCTGATTGGTCAAATGTGGGCCCACATATACTCTAAGGATGTACTGTTAAAAGTTCGTGCATTAGGTATTCCAGTTATTAACATTGCTATGGATGACCGTCTGCCAAGTCTTTGGACATATAAAAACGGGCACCGAATGGGGGCAGTAGGATTGGGTTCAGGCGTGGACATAACATTGACTACTTCGCCCGAGACCTGTAAATGGTATGCCACAGAAAATATGTTAGCGCTTTTTTGGCCTTTGGCAAGTGACGAAAATCTTTTCGCAGAAAAGAATGATTCAGTTAAGGATATTGATATTCTTTTTATAGGGAATCGTTATGGCATACGGGGAAAACTTGTTGAGTACCTTTCTAAGCAAGGCATTTTAGTAACCTGCTATGGAAGTGGATGGCCAAACGGCTACATTAATGCAAAACAGAACATCGCTTTCTCGAAGCGTTCTAAGATTATCCTTGGTGTGGGAGCTATCGGGCATTGCTCAGATGTCTATACATTAAAGTTAAGAGACTTCGATGCTCTGATGACTGGTGCGCTCTATATTACTCATCGTAACCCTGATTTACTGAAGCTATTCAAGGAAGGCGAGCATCTTGAATGCTATACAAACCCTAAAGAATTACTTGTCAAGCTTAATTACTATCTTGAGCACCCTGAGAAAAGTGCTGAAATTGGAAGAAAAGGACAAGTTTTGGCGAAGACAAAACACTCTTGGGATTATCGTTTATCTTCAACATTTATTCAGCTTGGCTTAATATCTTCGTTAACTTCTTGCCAGACAAATAACGAGACATTACAGACCAGATCAAAGTTGACTGACTCAGGGTGTAATCTGAAGAAAATGGTAAAAACAGAGGCTTTTCATACCCTCTGTGGTGAATCTATATGATTATTCGACTTACATCAGGGCAACGATTAACGCTACAATGGACTGCTGGCATCAGCGTATTATTTACTCTGACTTCACTTATGGTTGGTCAGGGACAAACAGCCATCGCCTGGTGGCTAATGTTAGCCTGTCTGCTCCCTGCATTGTTATGGGGGCAGCGTAGCCAGTTTCTATCTGTGAAGATTTTTGTATGGGTGGCATTTATATCTCAAGCCGTGACGATGCCATTGTTCTATTTCAACCAGGAGGCGTATGGCTTTCATTCGCATCGTCACTTTGGGTTTACCGGTCTTGAGTCATTGCATGTGTTTGTGAGATTAGGTGTGTTTTTACTCATTTTTCTGATAGTTGTAGCATTTTTAGAGCGAGTCATTAAACTTCCTTTATCAATAGCCTCCATTAAATCTCGGCCTGCGATGCAAGTGAAGGTGAATCAGAAAACTTCGTTACTTAGCACAACTCTCATTCTGTTCATCATTATGATAATGACCCCTCTGAATGATTGGATGTTTCAAATGGGTATAGGAATCACAGGTGTCCAGCCCCCCAAATTGCCTTACCATATGAGTGGTATCTTGCACTATCTGGTGAAATGGATTGTACCAGCCCTCTTGGCAGTTCTCTATTTTCGCACAAATCAACGCTCACTTATTCTGATAGTCATTCTTGGTTTTTATAGCATGTATTTGGGGCTTTCTACTTCCAGTAGATCGGCCGTTTTGGCAATTCTTTTCATCCCGATTGTACTTTCCCTTGTGCACCGTCGCTGGTTGTTATTTACTATCGCATTGATGTTGTGTCTTATTAGCATTGGTTTGACTTCAGCTTCAAGGGCGTTTGTGCACTTAGCATCCGAGGGTGTTACAAGTGCTGATACAAGTCTAGGCATTTTGGGTGTATTTATTGAAGCTATGGGGATATTTGAGTGGACTGAGCTGTGGCGAGTCCTACCTTCTGTTGTCGGACGAATGACGAGTTTTGAGGGATTATTTTTTGCTTCTCAGGTTGATCCTTCATCTTTTGGTGGTGGTTTTGCAGTTTGGCTCAAGACGCTGCATTGGGGTCTAGTCGATCTTGGGCATGAGGCTGTTCATCTGGAGGTAGTTGGCTATGTCCCGCCTGTGGGCTTTTATAATGCGACAGCTGACCTTTATGCCTATGTCTTTTGGGGAGGTAATGGTTCGATAGTTTACTACCTAGTTTTCGCGCTGTCGGCTGCGTTATTTTTGATGCTACAGGAACAGGCTGTAGGTAAAGTGGCGAGTCGTTATGGTTTTATTGGCATGCCTATCACTGGCTTAGTGTTTCTTTTATCAATTTTTTATATTGTAGCTGTTGGATCCCCAATGTTTGTGGGTTTATTTTTTGTAATATTAATTTTTTCAAGACTACCTAAGATAGTGAGGATCTGATTAATGCATTCAGTTATGCGAGGATACTGAGGTGTATTTTGAAATACTGCTCAGCTCTACACCCTGTTTGGGTTGGCAAATCTGATTCTGGCAAAGCTATGGAGCACAGTGAAACAAGTAAGGTGCGCCTACATCGCCCCATACACCAGATTTAGCATTCAAAATACCCATGGATCAAGATCAAGGACTCATAGCTGTGCTGGATAACGAGACACATTGCTCAGTGTTTCCATAGGTTTGACTTATTCGAGCTAATCGGTTATAAAAACAACGTTTAATTGACATGCCTTATGGATTATACATGAAACAACAGACAGGAAAAATTGAAGTTGGCTTGATATGTGTGGAATAGTTGGAATAATTGGTCATATAAAAGATGAAGATATAAACTGGCTTAATAAAGCTGCGTTTAATTTGAAACATCGAGGTCCTGATGCGGGTTGTAGTTGGATTGCTCCTGCTAGAAATGCTGTTTTTGCACACCGACGACTGTCGATTATAGACACAGGGCATAGTAGCGATCAACCGTTTGTGTCTGATGATGGTAAGTTAGTTTTAGTCTTCAATGGCGAGATATATAACTATCTTGAGTTACGCGCCAAGTTGATTTCGCAAGGTGAATCATTCGGTAAAGCTATTGCAAGCACTCATCTTTCTCATTTGGCTAATCGTTAATGCTCGCGAATAGTGAAAGAGGTGTTGTGAGAGGTTGTGACTGCTAACGCTAGTCTACAAATTTTGTTCGATAGAGTATTAGACTTTGACTTCGGTAGTCACATTGATGCGCAGCTTGATAATCTTCCACGTGTCGTTACATCACGCAGCATTGAAAATGCTTAGCGGTGAAAGCCGTAATATGACTAAGCAGAAAGTTAAGATAAGCGTTGTAGAGGCTGCAATTCAGCATCTATTAAACGCTGGGCCATACTATGGTTTGGCTCTATTTACTCGTTATTTTTATTCCATTCTTTTTTAAAATAATTTAAACTTGTAAAGTATTATGATTGGTTGACGTCACTTAGATTAATGGCAAATTATTTAATTTATATGTTTTACGGATTGTCCATGAAACAACAGAACAGAATGGAATTTAGGGTAAATAGGAATTAGTTTGATATGTGCGGAATAGTTGGGATAATTGGTCATATAAAAGATGAAGATATAAACTGGCTTAATAAAGCCGCGTTTAATTTGAAACATCGAGGCCCTGATGCGGGCTGTAGTTGGATTGCTCCTGCTAGAAATGCTATTTTTGCGCATCGACGACTGTCGATTATAGACACAGGGCATGGTAGCGATCAACCGTTTGTATCTGATGATGGTAAGTTGGTTTTAGTCTTCAATGGCGAGATATATAACTATCTTGAGTTACGTGACAAGTTGATTTCGCTAGGTGAATCATTCAGAACACAGGGGGACACAGAAGTTCTTTTGGCTTCTTATCGCCGATGGGGGAGAGATTGTTTAGATCACTTAAATGGTATGTATGCTTTCGCGATTTGGGATCAGCGTCGCGGAGTTGGTCGTGAGTGTTTGTTTGTTGCTCGGGATCGTTCTGGAGAGAAGCCATTTTATTATCGTCATGAGGCTGGCAGGTTTGAATTCGCATCTGAATTAAAGGGTTTACGTACAAAAGGTGGTATTGACCCTCAGGGGATCAATCATTATCTTGCCTTAGGCTATGTGCCTGGAGACCTCTGTCTTGCTGAGGGGGTGAAAAAGCTACCCCCAGCATATGCTGGAATAATGAATATGGATGATGGCCAGTTTCATACATGGCAGTATTGGTCCCTTCCAAAACTCGAAGTTACAATGGATAAAGAAGTAAATGGTGCTGACTTGGCAGATGAGGCCTGGTCACTGCTATTAGATTCGACTCGTCTGCGCTTACGAAGTGATGTACCGACCGGAGTTTTTTTGTCTGGAGGGCTGGATTCGAGTTTGGTAACTGCTGCTGCTACCCAAGTCTGCGACAAGCCCGTGCAAACTTTTACCATTGGCGTTCCAGGGTCGCCAATGGATGAAACGGTTCATGCGCAACGTATCTCTAATGCATTCTCTACGGACCACCATGTATTGCAAATCGAAAAACCGTCACTTGATTTGCTAACTGACTTAGCTCCCTTTATTGATGAGCCAATTGCTGATTCATCAATCTTACCGTCGTTTATGATTAGTCGTCTCACTCGCCAGCATGTCACGGTAGCTTTAGGTGGAGATGGAGGTGATGAGCTATTTGGTGGTTATCAGCATTATCAAGACATACTGCGTGACACTAAATTACTCAATTGGATGCCAGGTGTTGCTTTTCGTTGTATGTCAGGCTTAGCAGCTCGGCTCCCAGCAGGTATTCCAGGTCGCAATCGAGTAGCATCATTGCGTAATGGCCCTGCACAAAGCGGCATCTGGGGAACGCCATTTTTTGATTATGATCTACGACGTCGATTGCTAAAGCCTGACATGTTAGATGTCTTAGGAGAAGGATTGGCTGCACCTGAGTACAGGAGTGTTCCTTTTTTGCAAAATTCCAGTGATGTGGTAGATAGTTTAACTCGAATGGATTTTCAACAGTTACTTCCAGATGATTACTTGGTGAAAGTAGATCGGGCGAGCATGGCAAATAGTTTAGAAGTACGCACCCCATTTCTTGACCATCGATTGATAGAGTTTGCGTTTAGCCGCATTCCTTCTGAATGGAAATGTAATTTAAATGAGCGTCGTCGCGTCCAGAATTTGATGGCAAAAAAGTATTTGCCAAAGGAATTTGAATTGAATCGAAAACAAGGATTTTCTATACCAATGGATGCATGGATTCGAGACGCACCAATGGATCAGTTAATAGAAGAAATTCCACAGGATATTTTTAATATCAATTTTATTAAAGACTTGGTTGTTGGCCAAAGTCGCGGTCGCACAAATGGTGCAAGGTTATTTGCTTTGATAATGTTTAACCTATCGAGTTTGAATAAGGTTGATTAATTTGCTTATAGTTAAAGATTATTATTACTTACTTGAACATTAGATTAAAAAGTTACCGATGATTAGAGGACGTGTACCATCAATAACTGTCTTGATGGCAGTTTATAACGGTGAACGCTGGCTTGCTGAGTCTATACAGAGTGTGTTGGAGCAAACGTTCACAAATTTTGAGTTCATTATTGTTAACGATGGCAGTAATGACTGTTCGCTACAAATTATCAATCAGTTTTCCAAGAAAGATTCACGTATACGTGTTTATAATAAGAAAAATTCTGGACTAGCCGACTCTCTAAATTATGGGATCGCAGAAGCACGGGGTGAATGGATCGCACGAATTGATGCGGACGACATTTGTAGCCTGGAGAGGCTACAAAAACAAATAGAATGCGTTCGATTAAATACAGATCTTGTTCTTGTTGGTTCCGGGTTGGTTATTATTGATGAAAATGGGCAGCAGAGTAAGATTCATCTTTATCCAGATCGGCATAGTAGACTAACACGCAGGCTTTTTCGCGCATCTCCGTTCTTTGCTCATTCGTCTGCGTTCTTTAAATTGAGTACTGTGCGAGAATTAGGCGGATATCGAACGCAATTTCACCGATCCCAAGATCAAGATCTATGGCTGCGAATGGTTGAAATAGGAAGAATTGCATGTATTAAAGAACCCTTGGTCTTGATTAGAAAGCACACTCAACAAATATCACTTGATAACGCAGGTCAACGACAATTTGTATATTCGCATATGGCGATGACAAGTTACTGTTTGCGGATTATGGGGCAGGTTGACCCTCTACAATCAAGTATGAAAGAAGAGTCTGATAACTTTTATGCTTTCATCTTGCAAAAACTCAAAGATAATAATTTTTTTGAGTATCAAAAATTTGTTGATGAATTGAAAGTAAACTTTTCTAAAGCCAGCACTAGGTATGCTAAATTTAATATAGTAGTGAGAAATGCATTGCTTAGACCAGATTTAGCGTATCGATACCTTAAATATCGTTTTTTAGGGTCAAATCTCCCAATAAAATTTGCTCGGGAGTGGACAAATCACTCATGAAAAATAAGAAAAAACTCTATAAAAACTATTTGTTTAATTTTTCCTCTTCATACACTGGGGGAGGGTTAAAGAGGTTAATTGCATATATTGAATGGTTTAATAAAAAAGGTGGGGCGCACTTTATTGTTAATGAAAAACTAAGGGGTAAGTTAGATGATTTTTCTAGAAACACATACCACTATGTTAGCGTCACCCATTTTCAAAAGTTAATTAATGCACAGGGATATGTTGATGTTGTTATAAAAGAAATGGGTAGGTGTGATTTTTACTATTCATACAACATTCCTATAAAAACAAACTCTGCTCAGATTAAGTGGTTTCATTTGAGTAATGTACTGCCATTTGTGGCTATGTCAATATTTAATATCCCTTACAGAAGGAGAATTGAGTTATGGTGGCTAGGTATACTTGTCAAGCAAGGCTTCCGATATAGTGATTTTGTTAGTGCCGAGTCTAGGTTTTCTCTACAGTTGTTAAGTCTAGAAGGTAATAAGAAATTACTCGTTTCAGCTAATGGTGCAGACCAAGAAATTGGTTTAATTTCAAGTTTTTCTTCTAATAACGTAGTTAAAAACATAGCTGTTATAATAGGAACGTATCATCATAAAAATCTCATAGATTCTTATAAAATATATAGGCATTTAAAAGCAAATAATAACGAGTTAAAGCTTGTAATTATTGGTGATATTGACACAATCCCTTTTTCAATCAAAAATGATCCTCAGGTAGAGATAAAAGGTATTGTTAGTCATGAAAAAATTATTAATATACTTTCCAGTGCTAAGTTTTATATAAATACCTCAAAAGTTGAAAACTCCTGGAATGCAGCGTCAGAAGGGGTTTTTCTTGCTAAAGAGTCATTTGTTTCTAAAATACCACCACATTGCGAATTATTGCAAAATTCTACAGTTGAGTTTTTGAATGACTTGGGTACGTTTAACCCTATTATGCACGTTTCACGAGATAATATAAGTAGTGATAAATTAAAGACCTGGGATGAAATTATTGTAAACATGAGTGAATATATAAAAAAATAATTTATTATTGTAGCTTGCAGTAAGGGAATTTTAAATTAAATACAAAACATGGAGTCAGACATCAAAGATAAGATAGAAATTTTTAACAATTATGTTATTAAATACAATACAGCAAGGTTTTCAGATGGCCTAGAATGGTTTACGGAACTTATGTCTATTAATCACAAAAGAGAGTTGCGAGTTTATGATTGGTACAATAAAAAAATTCATAAGAATTTATTAATTCCAGAGCTATATGAAAAAAACTCAAAATACATAAAAATTGAGAAATTAATAGAAATAGAAAAGAGTGAGATTGTTATATCTGAATTAATTCCTAGTATAAAAGAGTTTATTTTGTTAGGTGTTGGTCAAAAGAGGAGTTTTTATGATATTTTGTCATCTCCGACTCAAAGTGTATTACGAGGGTTGATAAGAAATGCAAGGTTTCTTGGGGTAAGGCTTATTTTTCAAGTGTTAAAGCATTTAGTGCTACTCTATAGTAACAAACCAAGAGTAGATGGCACTTATCTTATTCATAAAGATTTAAAAACAAATCAAAATATGATATCAACACAAAATGGTATTTATTTTATAGATTTTGGATCGTCAATTCTGACAAAGCATTATTTCTTGACCGATATTGTAGAGCTGTCGACTGATCATAAAGCCAATAAGGTGAATTTTGATCTGTTAGAGTTGTTTATTAAGGAGCTTGGTGCGGAAAAGTATAATATCGAATATTTGAGATCTCAAATTTATTTGTTACTTCTTAGAAGGTGTATGCATTTTGGTCCGGTAGACCGAGCTAATGAACAGATAATGGCGAATGTAAAAGAGTTTTTGGATAATCTAGATTCTTTGGTCGGTAATTTTCAACTAACGTGATAATTATTTATGAATAAAAACACCCACACGCTTGATATAGATAATTTGGTTGCTACTGCCGGGTTTCATTTTAGTGGATCTAGTTTGGTAAATGATATTTTTATAGCATCTGGTTATTTGGCTCCAAAAAATATCAGGGCAGATGAGTTTTTTCATAATACCAATAATTTTTCTTGGCCACGAGCTTTGGATAATGAATATGGCTACTCTAAAAAAATGATTCTTGCTTGCCGAGTAGTTAAGACAATAGTTGTTCGCCTTCCAATAAATATCATTCAAAAAACGCCTATTTATAATAAATACTTAAGTTTAAAAGGTAGAGGAGTGAAGCTACATCAATCTACTAGTGTTAATAGGAGTTTATGGCCTTATTTAGTAAGTTTATATATGATTTTCTCTGGGCATGATTACGATGAGAGGTTGTTTATTAAATGGTTGGGTTTAAAGTACCGGTGGCAAATTTATTCTAGTAATAATTTGTTGCTAGATAACGGGATTCCGAGAGATAAAAGAATTGCAGATTGGTTTTTTGGGATTAATGGGTCAATTGGCATATTTGTGTACAGAAGTCCAAGAGTTCAGTATCAGCAGATGGTTCAGATTTATAAAATAACAGGGCGACTCCCTCCAAGTTATGATAATTTTTTGAATGAGCTCGAATCTAAATATCAGTCTATAAGCTGGATTTTGGACTCAAACTATAAATTTATTTTTATTTCTTTTGACAAGCTCCTGAATGACATAGATTACAGGAATCGATTAGAGGTGTATTTTAAACAAATGAACATCTTGAGAGGGATAAATTATGACTTTAGTGAATCTATTAAGAATAATGAATCTTTATCTTCTCTTTCTGAAAAAATAGTGCCGAGCAAAAAAAGCATTAAGACAGAGGATGTTATTCGAAGCTATCATGAATTTTTTGAAAATAAATTGTATGATAATATTGGACGATAGGTTTATTATTAAAGGTAAGTATCGTGTAGTCTTGTTTAACTATTCGGATCAACAACAAAAGAAGGAATTTATATATGAAAAACACTATTTTTAAAGATAAAATTTTATTGATTACAGGTGGAACAGGGTCTTTTGGTAGTGCTGTTTTGAGAAAGTTTTTAAAGACTGATATTAAAGAGATCAGAATATTCTCTCGTGATGAGCTTAAGCAAGATGATATGAGAAGATATTACAGTAATGATAAACTAAAATTTTATATTGGCGATGTTCGAGATTTAAATTCAATCGATGATTCAATGAGGGGGGTAGACTACGTCTTTCATGCTGCGGCACTTAAACAAGTTCCTTCTTGTGAGTTTTATCCAATGCAGGCAGTAAAAACTAATGTGATTGGTACTGAGAATGTGTTGAACTCTGCTATCAGATTTGGTGTTAAGAAGGTAATTTGTCTTAGTACCGATAAGGCTGTTTATCCAATTAATGCAATGGGTGTAAGCAAGGCAATGATGGAGAGGGTTATTGTCGCTAAAGGTAGAAATGTTAAAGATACAATGATTGCTTGTACGAGATATGGTAACGTGATGGCGAGTCGTGGTTCGGTTATCCCATTGTTTATTGAGCAGTTAAAAAATGGACTGCCAATGACTATTACTGACCCAAATATGACTCGCTTTATGATGAGCTTGGATCAAGCTGTGGATTTGGTTTTGTTTGCTTTTGAAAATGGCGAAAGTGGAGACATATTTGTACAGAAAGCGCCAGCTGCAACCGTAGCATTGCTGGCTCATACTTTAAAGAATTTGTTGGGCAAGTCAGAAAATGAAGTGAAGATAATTGGCACTCGCCATGGCGAGAAGTTATACGAAACACTTCTTACTAAAGAGGAGATGGTTAAGGCAATTGATATGAATGATTATTATCGTATCCCAGCTGACACACGAGACCTGAACTACAATAAGTTTGTTGAGGATGGTGAAGAGGTAATTACACAGGCTCACGAGTATCATTCTCATAATACACATCAACTTAATGAAGATGAATTAAAACAATTGTTGCTAAATCTCTACGAGATTCAAGATGAGCTGAAGGAGTTTGGGGTTAAATAGATGCGCGTACTAGTTACAGGATCTAACGGTTTTATTGGTAAGAACTTAATTGTTCGCCTAAATGAATTAGGTATTTCATATGAGGTTTTCACTCGTAGAAATTCGACTAAGGATTTACAAGAATTAATTAAAAAGTCAGATTTTGTAATTCATTTAGCAGGAGAAAATAGACCTGAAGATGAAGGTGATTTTGAGGTAGTAAACTCTGGATTGACATTATTAATTTGTGATGAAATTCGTTTAATAGAAAAAAATATTCCAATTATATTAACCTCTTCTACGCAAGCAGGGTGTGACAATCTATATGGAAAAAGCAAGCTTAGTGCTGAAATAGCCGTTAAAAATCTTGAGAATGATACTGGAAACTCTTCACACATTTATCGTCTTCCGGGTGTATTTGGAAAGTGGTGCAAGCCCAATTACAACTCTGTTGTTGCCACATTTTGTCACAACATAAGTCATGATCTTCCTATACAAGTCAATGATCCATCTTTTGAGTTGGGCTTGGTTTATATAGACGACGTTATTGAAGAATTTATTAAAGTGATACAAGGGAAGAAGAATGTTGAAAAATCACTGTCAGTGCAGCCAGAGTATAAAATTAAATTAGGTGATTTGGCTGAACAGATTAAGATTTTTAGAGAAAGTCGAGATTCACTTATTACCGAAAGGGTTGGCAGTGGCATTGTTCGTAAACTGTATTCAACATATCTCAGTTATCTTTCTCCTGCGCAGTTTGCATATTCAATACCCTCGTATGGTGATGAGCGTGGAATGTTTGCAGAAATGCTAAAAACAAAAGATAGTGGCCAGTTTTCATTTTTTACTGCAGGACCTGGGGTAACTAGAGGCGGTCATTACCACCACTCTAAAACTGAAAAATTTTTAGTTATCCAAGGTGAGGCAAAATTTGGTTTTAGACATGTAGTCTCAGATGAAACATATGAGATTGTCGTAACTAGCAAAGACTTAAAAATTGTTGAAACGGTGCCCGGATGGTCACATGATATTACCAATATTGGTGCAGAGGAAATAATAGTCATGCTTTGGGCTAATGAAATTTTTGATCCTGATAATCCTGATACCATAACTCACAAAGTGTAGAGGTGAATAAGAAATGAAAAAATTAAAAATCGCAACAGTAGTTGGAACACGTCCAGAAATCATACGTCTTGCATGTGTCATTAAGAAGCTTGATGAACATTGTGAACACATTCTGATTCATACAGGACAAAACTATGATTATGAATTGAATGAGATTTTTTTTGATGATTTGGGAATTAGAAAGCCAGATTATTTTTTAGGGGCTGCTGGCGCAACCGGTGCCGAAACTATTGGTAATGTAATCATTAAAGTTGATAAAGTTTTAGAAGAGATTCAGCCTGAAGCAATGCTTGTTCTGGGCGATACTAATAGTTGTATGGCACTCTTACCTGCCAAGCGTAGAAAAATACCGACATTCCATATGGAAGCTGGTAATCGTTGTTTTGATCAGCGCGTCCCAGAGGAGATTAATCGTCGTTTAGTTGACCATATGGCTGATATTAATTTAACTTACAGCAGTATTGCTAGAGACTATCTTTTGAGCGAAGGCTTG
>Ga0233448_1002235_pt1 | contig 14092 bp, 12 predicted proteins | sample SI_124_October20_2_FD_183015 | JGI IMG/M metagenome (GOLD analysis project Ga0233448, IMG submission 183015) | Seawater microbial communities from Saanich Inlet, British Columbia, Canada - SI_124_October2016_150_MG | ecosystem: Environmental > Aquatic > Marine > Inlet | place: Canada: British... | reverse complement strand
TTCTACGGAGACTAAGATGTATTGTGCATATGCTCTATCTGATTCAGATGTATCGTTTGAAGAGTTCCTTGCAAGCATTAAATGCGAAGAAGGGTTCACGTACGTTCATCCTAAGAAGAAAAGTACTGTTGTATCTCGTCAGCCCACAGAACTTGATGCAAAGACATACAAGAAGCTTTCTACACGCGAACCTATCGAAGGTTACTGGTATGTCGACGGTGTCCAAGTTGCTAAACCAGTTACTGAAGAACAAATAGCATCATATGGTGCTATTCAAAAACTTCGTACAGCACAATGTATCACTGATATTCGCAAGTACTATGATATTGTTGCCAAGACATACACTTTGGGTAAAATCATGGATGATGCCAAGTCTCGTCTTGAGAAACACGATAGTGAAACCCCCAAAAAGAGTATCAAGAAGGTTGTAGCCAATGTTGACTCTGACTCAGACTCTGAATCTGAATCTGAATCTGAGGATGAATTTGACTTTGGGCCTGGCAAGTTTGAAGATCAGATGCCTGAACCTGATGTTGGTTCTTACCAAGGTCTACGCGGTTATAGCAAACCGTACTACCTTATTAGCACCAGTGCAACAGGAAAGAGTTTTGCTCACTTCGGTCCATTCAAGACTAAAGAAGAAGCTAACACCTTCAGGGAATCATACAAAAAATATGGTTCAAAGAAGCTTAGTACTAGCACTAATGTCACGCGTGATAAAGATGAAGATGGAAACATCATTTGCTACAATGTAAGCTTAAATGTAACGGCTTCAAAGAAAAGTGCTGGCAATCTAGATGTTGTAATTGCTTTTCTATCCAAGTGTGCCACCAACAGCGGTATACTGGGTAATCAAGTTGCAGTGCAATACATCAAGCAGTCTGATAGAATCTTCCACCACAGCGAAGATGAAACTGCCAAGAGTCTTGTAGAGATTGAGATGAATAGACTTCACAAACTACTACCCAAAGTAGCTGTATATGATTCTGATTCCGACGATGAATAGGTCAATAGTAGGTCTGAGTACAGATAGTACTCTATGGTTACCACACCAGAAAAAAAGTGGGATAATATATGACTACATTCCAATCCGTAGTTATCTCCAAATATTGTCTGTAGGGATTGGTACCCGACACTGATGAGATACCCATTACTTTATAATGAAAATTCGAAACAATATACAACAAATTGATATTTACTAAAAATTGGAGAGTATAATTGGCTTATCAATCTGATAATCTCAGTCGCATTCTATTTCGCTTAATCAAATGAAATACTTGTTAAATAAAAAACTGAAATATTAACTATTTATATGTTCCATAAAATTTACATCTTCCAGGTGGGGTTCCCACCCGATCTGAATCACGTTGCAGATCACTTTGACAATGAGTATATTGTTGAGATAGTCAATCTCTAGGCATCGCCTTTAATTTGAAAGTTCTTTTTCCGCGTAAAGAGAATTGTCATGATGACATTAAAATCAACCCATCTGTAAAATCTAAGGATTCCGGAACAGGCGATGTGTATTGTTATAAATGTCTTGACTCATTGCAACATGATTTTATCATGGTGTTAAGTGTAGACTTATAGTTAGTAATGTTTCTATATATTCGGGGCTACTGACCTGAATTATTTATAATGAAAGCTGTATATTACCTGCCACGTATATACGGTGTTTGAAGTCCATTCATTTGGCCACATTAAATGTTTCGCTTAGTTTACGGGTGTATGGCAAATACATTGTAAACTTTCATTGAAGAAATTCAATGGCTGGGGAGTTATCATCCTCGTTATTTAAATTAATTATAATGTCTACTATGTTCAAATACTCTAACTTCCATTCAATTGTGAGTTGACGCGTTTGGCATAAGTTACTGTAAGACCTTTCTACGGACTTTCAAAAGTTTGGTAGCTAGAGTATACGAATATGGTAGATCAGTATAGCATTGCTTATTATAGCATTGCTATAATAGCATTGCTATAATAGCATTGCTATTACACTGAGTCTTTTGACCATTATAATTAAATTAGGTAAAAGTCTTACCCTTTGAAGTTATTGCAAAATATATAACTTTAGTTCTGTAACATTAATGGAGATTATGTAATAGAACAGTTCAATAGACAAAAGGGATTCGTTCGAGATCTTTAGAATACTCCATGTATATTCTAGAGGTCCGGTGAGATAAGTAAAAAGGGTTTATTAAAGTGGTACTTGGGAAGGTATCATTAAGTATTTGTTGAAAATTCCTATTTTTAACAGGTCCGTTTGTTTTTGACATGACACTAGGAAAGACTAGCGACACGCATGAAAGTATGCGACAGGAGACGGTGAACGGGGGAAAAAAGAAGAAAGCTAAAAAGGTAAAGCCCGTATCCGGGGGAATTACGGTTGGGGGAAAAGGACCTGGTTATACAATGCACGTACATCACTATGAGAGAGAAGTCGAAAAGTTTGAGCGTGTTCCGATTAGACGTAACCAATATAGACATGTTAAAGATGACCAAGTGATGAATGAAGGTGAAGTATCTATTGGATCGCATAGAATGAAAGAAAACGATCCAAGTACTCGATGTTGTGACCACATATATAGTCTTACGATTGGGGTTGGATCGACTAGTAAACCAAAGAGATGCGCTGATGGTAAACCGCAGATATCCCGAAATGTTATTTGTTTCGGACCATTTACGAAACAGATAGTATCGCATTTTACGAAACAAGGTGGTGCTATACCAGGTTTTAACTGCAAAATAGAGAAAATCGACGGCGAGCTTTTCAGTGTGAAGTGTTATCTTGGTGACATATCACAGATCAGTAAATTCTTTGCGAGATGTGCAGTGAATGCGGGTATATTATTAGGTCAAGTTGGTGTCGAGTATAAGAATGCAATAGAGCATATTCTACATACAAGTGACAACCTCAGCATATTAGATGTTGAGATATCCAAATATCAAGAAAAGATAAGTAAATCTTCTCTTTAGGGTATACTTAGGTTGACAACGCCGACTGATTAAGATGTCTTAGTAGGTCCGAGTATTGATAGTACTCTATGGTTACCACACCAGAAAAAAAGTGGGATAATATATAACTACCGTGTAGTTATCTCTAATATTGTCTGTAGGGATTGGTACCCGACACTGATGAGATACCCATTACTTTATAATGAAAATTCGAAACAATATACAACAAATTTCAAAAAATTTTACAGTGTATTTTAAATAAAATTGATTATTAATATTGCTAATAATATTATATGTTGATTATGAATAATTTACCTAAAAAATACAAAATTAAATGCAGAGATGCTGAGCTTGGTGCTACTACATTGTCAGGATATCCAAAATCTTTAACTAAAAAGGTTGTATCGCAACATAAATGGAAAACATCAGTAAAGTCTTTTCAATCAATGTTCAATGAACAATTAGAATTAATAAATGATCTCAAACCGATGTCTATAAGTAATTTAATATTATGGGAAATATTTAGTACATCAAGCGAACAAATACGATTGTATTTAATGGACCATCCAATATACAAAATATTTATACCATTGCCTAAAACATCACAAAATATAGAAAATATTGTTATAGTTTGGAAAAATCCAAAATACCATATGAGAGCTCTTTTCTTACAACTTCATTATTACAACTATTATTTTCCTAAAAATATTTATTCGGCATATCAAGGGGAAATTCGCAAGCTTAAAAAAGAGTTAACTGTTTCAAAAGATTTGAAAAATTTTTATTTCCATTACATAACGGGAACTCTTCTTGGATACAGACCTAGTTCTATCAAAGGCTATTGTATAAATATACAATTAAACAGCTATATATATAAAAAATATGATACAAGAGAAAAATATGATGAATTAGTTAGTTCGCCACATTATTTGAGTGAATTAAAAAAAGCAAGAGCCTTGTATATCGAGACCTCTCATTATAGGATTTTCACAAGAGAATATCCCAAGTTCACTAAAATATGTAACGTGTGGATAGAATATATGCTTAATGATTCCAATATGTTCAAAAAATATTATGATAAATATAAAAAGAAAATTACACAGTTGTCTGTTTAGTAACGGTTAGAAAATACTGGTATTAAATCTTGGTGAAACGGTGCAGTAAAGACAAAAAGTAAATCGGGTTCCAAAAAATATACATGTATATTTGCTATATATATGTTATGATTATATATAATCATAACATATATATAATGATTAAAATTGTTCAGATATTATTTAATACGTGTGTATACGTAGAAAGCTGTATTTGTAAATACGTATTGTCCCATGATGATAATCATAATGAAAATAATCATTATGATAATCATAATGAAGATAATCATAATAAAGATAATCATAATGAAGATAATCATAATGAAGATAATCATAATGAAGATAATGAATATACACAATCAGTACTAAATAAATTTCAACGGTGTAACTGGTGTGGTAATTATATTGATACTAAACGTCAAATAATATATCTTTATATGGATAAAACCTTTTGTAATATAAAATGTAGAAACAATCAAATAGAAGAAGACAGAAATAAAAATTGACAATTATACGATTATAATATATTATAATAGTATAATGAAATTTCAAAAAGAACTTGCTAGAAATAATAAAGTATGGCAAACTTTTGCAGATGACCAATTATATATAAGTGGATCATATACACCAACTCGCGTAATGCAAGATAATCCAACATATTCAAAAAAATTACTTCAAGACATAAATAAATATGGAATAACTATAGATTCGCAAGAGGTATTATGCGATAATAATCCATTTATTCATAATAAATTTATTAAATACAATTCTGAAAAAATTAAGATAGATCTTTCTAAAATGAATATTAGAAAAGTATCCCAACTTTCATATTTGGAAATTATATTTCCTAAAGTAGTTGGTGATAAAATATTTAAAGAACTTTATAATTCCACCAATATCTGTGTTGAAATTCAAACAGATCTAAATGGTATTAAATCAAATCCATCTATGAAGTTACTTCGCGCAGAGCATAAAAGAAAATTTAACATCAATTCAATTAATCTAACATGTATTGAATTTACAAATTCTCATACTAACGAAACAATATACCTACGTAATACAAATCATCACTCTTTCAAAGAAATATTATCCGATGTTTGGGATCCAAATGATATAGAAGTAGCATCGTTAATGTTAATTGGTATAGATAATAATATTAATGATAATAATGTTAATGATATTATTCGAACAATACTATCTATTATAAATCCAGTTATATCACATACACATTGTTAATAATATACAAAAATATATTTTTGTAAACCTAAACTAGATGGTGATACTATTCAAAAATATAAATTAAATAATTTTTATTGTATTGTTCGAGTATTTGTCGGTCTTATTTATTTATATGATTCTTCTAAGACGTCATTCAATATTCAACAATTCAATAAGATATACTATTGGTACTTATTTGCCTCCTTTATTTTTTCCACCTTTAGCAGGTATTTGTTGACTCTTTGTCCCCGTGCGTCATGGTTTGATACGCTTTCTTTCTCCATAGTTTTCCTGTCTCTTATAGATTATTTGTTCTGATGTATCAATTTGATTAGTTTGTTCACAAATATTAAAGTCTGATAATGAGGCTTTTCTAGTCGAATGCACATTATTTGAGAAATCAGAATTTTTCAAAAAGTCTAATAGATTAAAATCTTTATTATTATCTGTACAATGTTGTGATGTACTATTTACTTTAGTTTTATATGGAGGTTTATTCATAATATTAGAATAAAAATTGAAATATTATCGTTATATAGTTTCAATATATTTATTATGATTAGTTCCTTTTAACTTATATCTATGAAAATTTAACAAATTCTAGCAATCCTAATATACATGGTACTGGAGTTATATGGTCGTATTTTATTAAACTATATAATTGGTTAATGTTCAAGTTTTTAACTTGAATATTATGTAAACATTGTGTTCACTTGCTGGCTTTATATTAGAATAATGAATTCAGTCCATCGTTTATTTTTATAGATAAAAGTTATATTAAGGAATTAATTATAGTTTATATTTATTGTATTTACCAATAAATATAAACTGTTAATACTTTGCGTTACGAAATAGTCCTAATATCAAGAAAAGATAGGAAAAATCTTCTCTTTAGGGTGTGTGTGAGATTAACGACGCCGCCTGATTAAGATGTCATCGTACTCTATGGTTACCACGCCATAAAAAGTGGGATAATATATGATTACCATTAGGTAGTTATCTCCAATATTGTCTGTTGGGATTGGTACCCAACACTGATGAGATACCCATTACTTTATAATGAACATTCGAAACAATATATTAATACAAATAAACCAATCAAAAACAAAACCATAATTTTATGCTATGGAAGATGATACATGATGGGGGTGTGGAAATGGTGGACACTGCGATAGACCATGTACATGTGATTTACTGCAAAACCCCCTATTTTAATGATGATAATTATCATCAACGAGAACACGATATAGATGATTCTTTCGGACGTCAGGGTTAGTAACAACCGTTTAACCAAATCGTGATTTCTAAAATTATTTTTTTATGAATTATATGTAAAGAATAGATGGTTTCTTTTTACTCCGCAAATAGCATTAACTTAATGACTCCAATAAAAATTGAAATATATTCACTTTACATGCTTCAATAATTTAAAGTGATTAGGTTCATGGGACCTAAAATATATATATAATATATATTTTTAAAAAACCCATTAATTTGAATGTAATGGTATTTACTTGTTGTTTATAATTAATTTTATATCAATAAACTAGAGAGTTACATGCCCTTTTTAATTAACTGCCTACCTCAAACGAGGGTGCTGATTGTAAACAGCGCGGAGATGGTAATCTTCTGAAACAATCAACAAACACTTGTGAGCAGAACAAGTATAAAAAACCGCAGCACCCCAAAAAGGTTTAAAACACCATAAAACAAAATAAAAATAAAACCATAACTTTATGATTTTATTCTTAACCGTAAGTTGAAATAAAATTTAGTTTATATTTTTGCTAGTTTGAAATTAAACTTTGTTCAAACAACAAACTCGATCTTATAATTATATTCCATTGCTTTTATAAAGTAATATTAAAATAAAAATTGAAAAATAAACAGGTTGTATGTTTCATATAATTTGAGACTATTATGCACTAAACTGCATAATACGTCCGGGAAGTATGACGTAAAACTACCCCATCGATCGGGCAACCGAGACCATACTTTGACTTTGTGATTAATGGGGCGCCATATTAAATCATAAACTAAATATGGTTGTAGTAGACGTGAATCTGCGAACGGGACACCGTGGGTGCTTATGAAATTTAGGACGCACTAATATAAGTAAGTAATTTGTTAAGTCTATCCTCAGCAAGATAAAGTTCAAACTGCATGTATAACGGTGCCCGTGGCCATCTTTGGATATTAATATGGGATGCCATATAATTATTCTAAGACCGATGGTTGTTGTATATAGTGTATATAGTTTATATAGTGTATATAGTGTATATAGTGTATATGTGGAGCATACCACTTAAAAAACCGGAGATATCAATACCAATGGGTGGATATCACGATTATATGCGAGGAGATGGTGTGGTGCATATAATAAATCAACAGAAGTCCTGGAAGTATGACGTAAAACTGCACCATCGGGCCACCGAGACCATCTTTGAATTAATATATTTGGGACGCCAAATATTAATTCTAAAACCGACGGTTGTAGTAGATGGGAATCTGCGAACGGATTAATCCGTGACTTTTTATGAAGTGTAGGACGCAAATGCCGCCTATTATAAGTAAAAAGCTGTTTGTGGAGCATACCACTTTTAAAAACCGGAGATATCAGAGCCTAGTGGGTGGATATCACGATTATATGCGAGGAGATAGTGTGGGGCATATAATAATCAACAGAATGTGGGTCAAGGTAAAACTAACCAAAACAATCAAATCAAACCAAACAAAACCAAAACCAAAACCATAATTTTATGCTTTTGTTTTAACTTTTTTTAAGAATTCACATATGATGTATATATCTGATATTTGAATCAATTAATTCTATTCTAAAATAGAACATATTTTATAAAATAAACTTGAGATGCGATATGCTGATTTTTGGGCATCGTAAATCAGAACTGATTGTTGTTTATATGTAATAATATAAGAATGTAATAAATAGTAATATATTAGATATTGCATATTATAGAATCTATATTACATATTGTTAAAATGATTTTCTAATTAATTTAAAATATAAAACTCTCTCTCTCAAAATAAAAGTATTAAATTAGACAAAATTAGACTAAAAATTAGACGAATTTAGACAAAAAATAGACAAAAATATTTAAGAAATATATTCTATTGTAATATATAATAATATTATGGTAAATTATAGATGCACAAGATGTGATTATAATACAGATCACAAATCAAAATTCAGACTCCATTTATTAAAGAAAAACACATGTCCGCCAAAATTCAACGAGACGAGTATATATGATATATTAAAAGTATATGGATTCGACGAGGAAGCAACTAAATATGAAATTACACCAAAATGCGCCGATTTTGCACCAGGTTGCACCGCACAAATAATACACAATTCAAATGCAATAGTATGTTCTCACTGTAACAAATTATTTACACGTAAATCTTCATTACAACGACATATAAATAGTAGATGTAGTTCTGTAAAAATAAATAAAGAACAACAAGTAAATGATGAGTTATCAATTAACAAAAATATAATAGAACAAAATAAGATCCTAAAAGAAAATAATGATAAATTAACACTACAAGTTGAATTATTACTTAAAAATGCTTCATTAACTAATACAAATATTTCAAATAAAAATAAAACTAATAATATAAATAAAGGAACTGTTAATAATAATACAATAATAAATAATTATGGTTCAGAGAATATTGATTATATTACATTTAGTAGATTCGTTAAATTATTAGAAACCCCTTTATCTGCAATATCCAAATTAATCGAACTAAAATATTTTAATGAAAAACATCCAGAAAATCATAATATAAAGATTACAAACATTCATGATAAATTCGCGAAAATTTATAAAGATAAGAAGTGGTTGGTAAGCAATAAGAAAGATATCATACAGGATCTAGTAGAAAATGGTTATGCTGATTTTGAAGAATTTAAAGATCTAAATGAAGAAGAATTAACTAATAAAATAAAAGAAAGATATAAAAAAATGGAAAAGTATTATACTGACAGTTTTGGTGAATTATATAAACAAAGTGAAATGAGTATAATAAATGGAACAAATAAATTGGATTAATTATATTGTAAAATAGAACATATTTTACAAAATAAACTTGTGATGCTATATACTGATTTTTTGCGCGCCGAAAATCAGACGTGGTAACAAATAAACGTGTAATTCTATTTAATAGTGCCAAGTTGGGCGCCGAAAATCAGACGTGGTAACAAATAAACGTGTAATTCTATTTAACAGTGACAATTGGGCGCCGAAAATCAGATGTGGTGACAATAAACATATAATTGTATTTATTGTGGTACTTTTTCAATCCAACTATAATTTCTATGTTTATATTACTAGGTAAAAAATTGAAAAATAAACTGTTTGTATGTTCCTATAATTTAAATGTTATTAGATGGGGGTTCCCATCTGATCTGAATCACGTTGCAGATCACTTTGACAATGAGTAATATTGTTGAGCTAGTCATTCTCTAGGCATCGCCTTTAATTTGATAATGGAGTAGACTTGGCGGGTTCTATTTTAAAAGATACGCCGGTTCCCTAACCATAAATAGGAGTAGACTTGGCGGGTTCTACTTTAAAAGATACGCCGGTTCCCTAACCATAAATAGGTGTAGACTTAGCGGGTTCTACTTTAAAAGATACGCCGGTTCCCTAACCATAAATAGGAGTAGACTTAGCGGGTTCTACTTTAAAAGATACGCTACATTGTCCTGGAAGTATGACGTTAAACTGCACTATCGGGCCACCGAGACCATCTTTGAGTTTATAGATGGGACGCCAACTATAAATTCTAAAACCGATGGTTGTAAGTAGATGGGAATCTGCGAAACGGACCTAAATACACCAAAGTATTTATAAACCGTGGCTTTTTATGAAGTGTAGGACGCAAGTGCCGCCTATTATAAGTAAAAAACTGTAGTGGAGCATACCACTATAAAAACCGGAGATATCAAAGCCAAATTGGTGGATATCACGATTGGGCATGTAAATAAAACACTCTGACACTAAATGTAAATATTGTTAAAAGGTCAAAAACAAAATAAAAACTAAAAAATAAATTTATTATTTGGTTTTTAACTTTTTTTATAAATTGTATGCAATAAAATAAACAATATATCCATATGGAACGACCCCCATGTAAAAAACTCGTCGATAGGAGCTGGAAGAAGATAAAGAAGATAAAGATGAGGAAGATGACGATGAAGAAGAAGATGAAAAAGAATAAAACCATAATTTTATGCTTTTGTTTTTAACTTTTTTTAAGAACTCATATATGTTATATCTATAACATCATACATTATGTTTTAAACCAATTAATTATATTGTAAAATCGAACATATTTTACAAAATAAACTTGAGATACTGATTTTTTGGGGCGCATAAAATCAGATGTGGTGACAATACGCGTATAATTCTATTTAATATTGTCAATTTGTTAATGAATACGACTAGTATAAAACCCACCATACGATTAACAGCAAGTTTAAAATAAAAATTGAAATATATTTAACCTATATGATCCAATAGTAAAAAATCATTGGGGTATGACGTCACCCTGGTATTATACCGAAGACACAGGTGGAGCATACCAAATTAAAAACCGGAGGCACTAAAGGCTGAGAGGAACGAGTGTCACGCACGACATGCGGGGTGAGTACATTGATAGGTAACGAAGTACCAATACGCAGGAAGAAGTATATCAATGAAGGGTGCAGTCGTGAAACCCGTATTAGGGATGAGTAAATTAATTATAGGATATCGCATCGCGATTGTAGATACATTTATGTTTTACTAGTCATTTTAATTGATAAACTCGATGGTGTATACCATTTAAAAAACTACAGAATCTGATCTGAATCACGTTGCAGATCACTTTGACAATGAGTAATATTGTTGAGATAGTCAATCTCTAGGCATCGCCTTTAATTTGACAATGTATCTGCAATAGCAGTTAGTCTAGCGACCAAGAGTTCCTGACTGTGATTACACGGGGAATGATCTGGCATAGATGAAGGGTAATAATTGATACGGCGAGGTACCTGAGAAGGTAACTGCTTACGAAAAAGAAAGTTATTATTGACATGGTACGATGAGAAATGACATTACCATATCCAGTGTTCCTGGTGAAATATGTTAACCTGTATTAAGGGTCCGATTAATCAGCCGAGGCAATAATACTAGGTAGATGTTGTTTAAGTCGACACTCTACCGAAAATACCTATGACTTCCTACCGACAAACCAAAACGTACAGCCGCAGCTGAAGGAGAGAAAGTGAGAAGAGAAAGTGATTTGACAGGATCTAAGCAAGATGCACAATTTCAAGTCAATATGGGCGGATCTAAGGATGCTACTACACAAAGTGGCAAGCCAAGGAAAGAGTATTACGGGAAATAAATGATATACTCTATAAAAAACCAATAAAACCAAATAAAAAATAAAACCATAATTTTATGCTTTTGTTTTTAACTTTTTTTAAAAATTCATATGTGATATATATATGATATTTGAATCAATATTACATATTGTTAAAATGATTTTCTTATTAATTTACACCCTTGAAGATTTAAAATGGGACAAAATATAAAAAAGATATAAAAAGATATAAAAATATAATTTATTAGATAAATATGTCTATTGCTGTAGAAACTGTTGCTTTAATTGATGTCGTTGGTATGATAGGAAGTGGTTGGTATTATTATTCTTATGTCAAGGATAGTCCTTCTCCCCGGGAAGAACCAAATATTATTATGAAATGCCTATTTCCAGGTTGTGTAGTATGTGCACATCAAGGTGCTGATAATCCAAAAGATATTTTAGGTGTATGCTGTTTTGGTAGTTTTTTTACAGTGCTTTGCTGGGAACCTAAAAATTCGGGGGGAGGGAAAGTATATGCTACTACATAAGGACAAACTTAAAAAAACTTACCTATAATTTGTCCCATTTTAAATGTTCAAGTGTGTAAAATATAAAACTCTCTCTCTTAAAATAAAGTATTAAATTACTCAAGAATTATACAAAACTTATACAATAATTATACAACACTTATACAAAAAGATTTAAAAATAATATATAAATACTATTATATAATGGTAAATTATACATGCTTAAGATGCAATTATGAAACATATCATAAATCTGTATTTAAAAAACATTTATTAAAGAAAAACACATGTCCGTCAAAATTCAACGAGACGAGTATATATGATATATTAAAATTACATGGATTCGACGAGGAAGCTACTGAATATGAAATTACACACAAATGTGTACCAAATTGCACCGAGTCTGCACCGGGTTGCACCGCCGAAATAATACACAATTCAAATACATTAGTATGTTCTTATTGTAATAAATTATTTACACGTAAATCTTCATTGCAACGACATATAAATAGTAGATGTAGTGCTGCAAAAATAAATAAAGACCAATATGTAAATGACGAGATTAAGATCCTAAAAGAAAATAATGATAAATTAACACTACAAGTGGAACAACTTATTAATAAAATGGCATTATTAGAACCGAAAACTATAAATAACATTTCAAATAAAAATAAAACTAATAATATAAATAAAGGAATTGTTAATAATATAGTAATAAATAATTATGGTTCAGAGAATATTGATTATATTACATTTAATAGATTCGTTAAATTATTAGAAACCCCATTATCTGCAATATCCAAATTAATCGAACTAAAACATTTTAATGGAAAGCATCCAGAAAATCATAATATAAAGATTACAAACATTCATGATAAATTCGCGAAAATTTATAAAGATAAGAAGTGGTTGGTAAGCAATAAGAAAGATATCATACAGGATCTAGTAGAAAATGGTTATGCTGATTTCGAAGAATTTAAAGATCTAAATGAAGAAGAATTAACTAATAAAATAAAAGAAAGATATGGAAAAATGGAAAAGTATTATACTGAAAATCTTGGTGAATTATATAAACAAAGTGAAATGAGTATAATAAATGGAACAAATAAATTGGAATAATTATATTGTAAAAATAGAACATATTTTACAAAATAAACTTGTGATGATATATACTGATTTTTTTGGGGGGCGCCGAAAATCAGATGTGGTGACAATAAACGTATAATTCTATTTAATAGTGCCACTTTGGGCGCCGAAAATCAGACGCGGTGACAAATAAACGTATAATTCTATTTAATAGTGCCAATTAGAGTGCATTTATAAGAACTAACCAAGTGAATTATATAAAATAAATAATACAATATTCAAAAAGTTAAGTATTACTTGTTCAAAATATGTGTAAAAAATTGTAAATATGTTATACAAATGTTTATTTTGTATCTCATATAATATTTAACTAATTAATAATTTATTACTTAGTTAAAAACATTGTTTGGTATTTAATAGTAATTAAATAATATATTTGTCACATTGTATAAATGAATAAGACACTAAATATTCCAAATATTAAAATTAAAACATCGTTTGTCATTATAATTCTGGTTTGGAATATTTAATTTAAAACAAATGTGTGAATTAAAACATATTTTCACACTAAATTCAGAGTTGGAATCATTAAGTTTGTGATTTATTATAAACAAGTGCAATCAATTAACTAACAGAATTGAAAATATAATTATACCATTAAAAAGAGCGCGATACACGTTGATATAGATGATTATACCTAGCAAATATGATATATAGTTGTATTATTCATGATTATATCATGTAATTGTGATATATAGTTGTATTATTGAGGTTAATACACAATATTATGAATTTATAATATATTGTAATTTAATACATTATATTATGAAT
>Ga0233448_1002230_pt1 | contig 14139 bp, 13 predicted proteins | sample SI_124_October20_2_FD_183015 | JGI IMG/M metagenome (GOLD analysis project Ga0233448, IMG submission 183015) | Seawater microbial communities from Saanich Inlet, British Columbia, Canada - SI_124_October2016_150_MG | ecosystem: Environmental > Aquatic > Marine > Inlet | place: Canada: British... | reverse complement strand
CTATTAATAACCTTTAATAAGTTTACTTATATAGCTATTATATAGACAATAAAAACAATAAAAAAAACCATATAAAGTTATATAATTTACTTTATACGGTTTTTAATAACCTTTAATAACCTTTAATAATTATAAATATATTTTTATATCTCTATAAAAAAACTCATATAATAATTATAAATAACCTTTTATAATCTTTAATAACTATTAATAATGTATAGTTCTTTAGATATTGTCTTCATTTAAAGCCGTTTTTAGTTCATTATCTAAAAAATCATTAAAATCATTATCTAAATCATTTTGTAGATTGTCTTCATCTACAATACTATCTTTTAATATATCTTTTAACCTATTATTAGTATGTGTAAATAATTCTTTACACTCGTTTAGTTGAACATTATTTATAACCTCATTTAAACCTTTAATTTTATCTAACTTATTAATTAAAGTCTTATTAAAATAAGTCTCTATAGTCTTAAGTAAGTGAGTTAAACTTTCTTTATTGTCTTTTTTAGACATTTCTTTTATTTCATTTTTAAACATATATTCTTTATTGTCTTTAATATATGCTACCATTTCATCATAAGATAAATAATTTTTACTTTTAATTTTAATGGTGAACTCTACTCTCTTGTTTAAAGTTCTATTTTTATCTACTTTATGCGGTATACACTTACTTAAAAAATTTATATAGTTTTTAGTATTCAAATTTGAATCATACACAAGGCTAATAAGCGCATTAATAACTTGTACATTGTTATTTAAGGGATCGTTAAAACTCTCTAAAGTATTACAAGTTAATTCTATAATTGACTTATTAAAAGTTATACCTTTAAATTTAGTTTCATTATATTCTCTTTTAAAATCATTTTTACTATTATATAACATAATATTTACACCTCATAAATTAAAGTAGAAAAAAGAACGCTACTTTATCGCTCATTAAAAAACCATCTATATATATATATAAATGGTTTATTAATTTATTTTTTAGCTATATATTTCAAGTTTAAATAAGAATAGATAAAATAAATAAAAAATTATTCTTTTAAAATATAATTATAGCTTTAATACCTAATATTCAACACATATATTGCAAGCCTGTTTTTTATACTTGATAATATTAATATGAGAGTTAATATAGTAATAAATATTACTATATAGTTTTTTAATACGCTCATTTTATAAACTAATATTAAAAGATGAATAGTTAAAAAATTAATTATAGTATTATAATTATCAATCTTTTAACAGTACTCAATTATAAGTAGATTCTTTTTTACAAGTAATTCTTTTAATAATTGTACTAATTCCATCATTAGCGTTTATATGTATACACATAGATTCAAGTGTCTATTATTGCTCGAGCGGTCACTTGTAACGCTGTAACTATATTTTACAATCTTTATACTAGTATATAGTGTACTAGTTTTAAATTTTAATTATGATTATTCAACCAATGAGTGATTTACTCATCATTATGTGCAATACTTCCATTGATTTTATTCCATAATCATTGATATAATTAACTAATTCAATATTATCATGCATTTTTAAAGTATATGCATAATCTTTATTCTTTTCATAATAAGTTAAAGATTCTTTAGCAATCTTTAGATCCGTGAAAACTTTTAATAGAGTGTCCTGTCTATATGGTTTATTATTTTCATCATATCTTTTTATATTTACTATCAATGGATATATATTCATTTTTTTAATTCCTTTAAATTTTAATTATTTTGCAAGTAGTAACTCGTGTGAATAAATAGTTTTTAATTTACTTTTAAAACTATCTATACAGCTATTGCCTAAACTCACACCTTTTATAGCCTTATATTCTTTATCAGTAACTTTTGCTATTTTATATATAACACTACCATCTTTTAGAGATAAAGAGTTATCACCTAACGATTGTCTATATTTAACATAATCGTTATAGTATATAACTATGTTTCTACATAAAGAATTTTTAGTTATTTCATAACTATTTATTCTCTTTTTCTTATTACTTTTAATAATACTACACCCTTTATGAATTTTTGATCGTCTAGACATAATTATCTCCTCAGTGTTTTAAATTTTTACAAGTAACTGATTTTATTACTTATATAGTTTTTAGCTAGTCTAAAAAGCTATAATGTACCTCTTTTTTAAGCCTTTTGTGTCCCTTAACTAACTACTTATCGCTCAACTGTTACTTATTATACACCATCTGTAGACTATGTCAAGTGTTTTTTTAAATTATTTTTACTCATATATATAAGAGTGTGAGAGGTAGCTCTATGTAGTTACAAGTGTGAGAGGTAGCTCTATGTAGTTACAAGTGTGAGAGGTAGCTCTATGTAGTTACAAGTGTGAGAGGTAGCTCTATGTAGTTACAAGTGTGAGAGGTAGCTCTATGTAGTTACAAGTGTCACGCTGTATTTTTTATTAAAATAGTTACAAAAAACACTTGATAAATGCTGATACTTATGTTATAATATACCCTCTATTAACATTAACAGTAAAAAGGTGAATATTATGTATACAAGAGTAACAAAAGATAATTTCAGAGATGTTTTTTTGAGTAGTGATAATTATAGTGAGAACTTTAGCTATGGCGGTTTAACTGCTTTATATGATTATTTTTCTGAGCTAGAAGATGAGCTATGTGAATCTATAGAATTTGATTATATTAGTATTGCTGGTGAGTATTCAGAGCTAAGTATCAAGGAATTGAGAGATAGTTATTCTTTAGATAAAGATATAGATGTAATAGAGTACTTACAAAAAAATACTATTGTTATAGAGATAGAAGACAGCGACAGAGTAATCATACAAGACTATTGAAATAACTAGTGAGAGGTAACTAGTGAGAGGTAACTAGTGAGAGGTAACTAGTGAGAGGTAACTAGTGAGAGGTAACTAGTGAGAGGTAACTAGTGAGAGGTAACTAGTGAGAGGTAACTAGTGAGAGGTATAGAAGTATGTAGAGAGAATCATTGGTAGAGGGGGGTATATGCGCCAGTAGGGGTAGGGGGGATAGAGTATATAAAGGTTATAAATTTTAAGCTTATATAGCCCCTTCGTTATATTATTAGTCAAAGGTTATAAATTTTAAGCTTATATAGCCCCTTCGTTATACTATTAGTCAAAGGTTATAAATTTTAAGCTTATATAGCCCTTTTATTATATTATACCTCTTATGTAACCTTTAAGATATATCAGGTATATATACCCTTATGGAAAAAAATAACTATTTAATAAAAGGTAGAAACTATACAGATAAACAATTAGCTTTCTTAGATAAGTATCAAGAGACTTTTGATATTAGCTTATCTGCCACCTATGCCGCCTATGCCAATAAAGCACAAGTAACTGCTACATTACATAGGGAGATACTAACCATCACTGAGAATGCTTTAGCATTACAAGCAGGTAAAGCTGTAGATACTATTGTACAAGCATTAGATGCCAATGGTACACCTCAATTACGTGAGAGATTAGATGCAGCCAAAACTATCCTTGATCGTATAGGTATTGTTAAGAAAGAGAAAATAGAAGTGGAAGCCAATGTAGAAGGTGGTATTTTTATTCTCCCTAGAAAAGATACATAATAGAAAAGATACATAATAGAAAAGATACATAATAGAAAAGATACATAATAGAAAAGATACATAATACATAATAAAAAATAAAATAAAATAAAAAAAAGAAATGGGTAAAAGATATATAAAACCTTTACAAGTAGCTAATATACTAAGAGGTGTAGATTTTTCTCATTTTAGTTATGAGTCTTTCAACAAAGCTTTAAGGGAAGGTAAAGATATACCTTATAAACTTTCTTCCCTAACACATTATTTTAGGCTAAATAAGTCTTCTCATTTACTATCTACTCAAGTAGTTTTAGATACTCTTAAAGTAAATACCAAACCTCTTGATAGTAGTGTCTTAAATGTCTTTAGTTGGTTTAAAACTTTGGAGGAAGTACCTTTAAACTTACATCAATTATTATATCTTTTTAACAAGTATTGTGAATATAGAATTAAAACTATAAGGCACTTAGAGACAAGTCTTTATAAACATAATGTTCTAAGTTATGCAATAAAATATAATAAAACTGACAAGACTGTTTTAAAGAAACACTCCTATACTTGTAACCTTTACTTAGATAATATAATAGAAAATAAAAAAGGTGAATATAAGAAGTGGGTTCCAATAGATGATAGATGTAAAATAAATAAAGAGAAAATAAAGGAAGCATGGTATCTCAAAGAGCAGGTAAAAACTAAACGTAAAGAATTTAAAAAACCTATAGAAGTCTTTAAGAAAAGCTTAACTACCCCTACTTTACAAAATGATAGGATTGTTTTTAAACCTAACTTAGGTCCTCAAACAGAGTTCTTAGCAGCCAATGAACAAGATGTGTTATATGGGGGTGCTGCTGGTGGAGGTAAGTCTTATGCCATGCTTGTTGACCCTTTAAGGTATGCTCATAGACCTACACATAGAGCTTTAATATTAAGAAGATCTATGCCTGAGTTAAGAGAGCTAATAGATAAATCAAGAGAATTATATCCACAAGCTTTTAAAGGAGCTAAGTTTAGAGAAGTAGATAAGATATGGAAGTTTCCTTCCAAAGCTACTATTCAATTTAGTTTCTTAGAAAAAGATAGTGATGTATATAGATTCCAAGGACAGGCATATACTTGGATTGGGTTTGATGAGATTACTCACTTACCCACAGAGTTTCCTTGGAATTACTTAGCATCTAGATTAAGAACTACAGATCCTAAAATACAAACATATATGCGAGCTACAGCAAACCCTGGTGGTGTTGGAGCTCATTGGGTTAAGAAGAGATACATAGAACCTGAAGAACCTAATAAGTCTTTCACAGGTACAGATGGTATACAAAGAAAGTTTATACCTGCTTCCTTACATGATAACCCTTACTTAGCACATGATGGTTTATATGAGAAGATGCTTAATAGTCTTCCACCTACTCTTAGGTTACAACTCTTAGAAGGTAATTGGGATGTTAATGAAGGAGCAGCTTTTACTGAGTTTGATATAACTAAACATGTCATACCTCCTTTTGAAATACCTGCTCATTGGGCAAGATATAAAGGAGCTGATTATGGTTATGCAGCACCTTCTGCCGTTGTTTGGGCAGCCATAGATCCTTCCGATAATACTCTAATAATTTATAAAGAGCTATATCAAAAAGGTTTAACAGGTAAAGCTTTGGCTCAAAAGATTACTGAAATGGAAGTAGATGAACCTACTCAACCAACAGGTGTTTTAGATTGGGCTGCTTGGAACTCTACAGGGACTATAGGACCTACTGTAGGACAAGAGTTAGTAATGGCTGGTCATAAGTTTAGAAGAGCAGATAAAAATAGAATACAAGGTAAACTTCAAATACATGAATGGTTAAAGATTAATTCTCTCACCAATCGCCCAAAGATGCAATTCTTCAATACTTGTATAAACACTATTAAAGAATTACAAGGTTTACCTTTAGATAAGAATAAGCCTGAAGATGTAGATACTCATGCACCTGACCACGCCTACGATGCTTTAAGATACTTACTTATGTCACGACCTAGAATAAGAGATACTTTTGCAGATATGAATAACTTAAAACAGAATATATATAATACACCAACAGATCATGTCTTTGGTTATTAAATCTTTAAAGGAATAAATAATGGCGATAATAGTAGTAGATGAAGAAATGGAAGGAATGAATATTGATTCTCAAAAAGAGAGAATGATGAATGATGGTCTTTTCCAATCTAGTTTAATGTCTACCATTAAAGGAAAGTTTCAAGAAGCAGAAGATGCTCGTAAAAGTGATGAGAAGAGATGGTTAACAGCCTATGAGAATTATAGAGGCTTATATCCCAAGAATGTTAAATTTAGAGAGAATGAGAAATCTAGAGTCTTTATAGGTATTACTAAAACTAAAGTAACAGCTTCTTATGGACAACTAACAGATGTTATATTCTCACAAGGTAAGTTCCCCATATCATGTACGGAAACTAAAGTACCTGAGGGAGTAAGTGATAAAGTCTTTTTAAAAGAAGAGGAAGTTACTCCTTTAGAAGGCGTAGGTTATACAGGTGATGGTTATGAATTAACCAATGGTAAGTTAGAACTCTCTTCTTTACAAGATAAGTTCACCAATAAAGAAGGTGATGTTATAGTTGAAGGAGAAGGAAACCCTACTCAACCTACATTTAACCCAGCAAAAATAGCTGCTAAAAATATGGAAAAACTAATCCATGACCAGATTGAAGAAAGTGATGGTGTGGGAGAATTAAGAAGTGCCATATTTGAACAATGTTTATTAGGTACAGGTATAATTAAAGGACCTTTTAACTATACTAAAATAAAACACTCTTGGGATAAAGATGATAGTGGTAAGAGAACTTATAAACCTACCTATACTAAAGTACCTAAATTAGAGTTTGTCTCTATATGGGATTTCTATCCCGATCCCAATGCAACTAGTATGTCTGATACAGAATGGGTAATTCAAAGACATAAACTTAATAGACAGCAATTAAGAAACTTAAAGAACATGCCTTACTTCAACGAAGAGGCTTTGGATAAATGTTTAACTCAAGGTTCAAACTATCAATCTAAAGATTATGAATCCTCTTTAAAGGTTGCCAATAACGATACTAACTTTAGTACTTTAGAAGATCGTTATGAAGTCTTGGAGTATTGGGGTGTCATTGATTCTAAGTTTGTCAAAGAGGCTGGTTTAGATGATAGTATACTTTCTACTTTAGATGAAGTACAAGTTAATTGTTGGGTATGTGATAATGAAATACTAAGAGTAGTCTTAAACCCTTTCACACCAGAGAGACTACCTTATCAAGTATTCCCTTATGAGCGTAATCCTTATTCTATCTTTGGTGTAGGTGTAGCTGAAAACATGGTTGATAGCCAAATGATTATGAATGGTCATGCAAGAATGGCTATTGATAACTTAGCCTTGGCAGGTAACTTAGTCTTTGATATAGATGAAAGTGCTTTAGTAGGTGGTCAATCAATGGAGATCTATAGTGGTAAGATCTTTAAAAGACAAGCAGGAATGCCTGGTCAGTCTATCTATGGTATTAAATTCCCCAACACAGCACAAGAAAATATGATGATGTTTGATAAGTTTAGACAACTATCAGATGAGGAAACAGGCATACCTTCCTACTCACATGGTCAAACTGGTGTCTCAAGTATGACTAGAACTGCATCAGGTATGTCTATGCTTATGGGTGCTGCATCTTTAAATGTAAAAACTGTTGTAAAGAACTTAGATGACTTCCTTCTTAAACCTTTAGGCAATGCTTTCTTCCAATGGAATATGAGTAACTATGAAGGTCCTTTAAATGTGGAAGGAGACTTGGAAATTAAAGCTATGGGTGTTGCTTCTTTAATGCAGCAAGAAGTACGTAGCCAAAGATTAACTCAATTCTTACAAGTAGCTGCCAACCCTGCAATAGCTCCTTTACTTAAGATGCCTACTTTGATTAAAGAGTTAGCCATCTCTATGGATTTAGATCCTGAAGAGCTTTTAAACAACCAAGAAGAAGCTTTGCTTTATGCAAAAGTAATGGGTGAGATGGGAGCTAGTGGACAACAACCACCACAAGAAGAGGCACAACAAACACTTTTACCTGCTATGCCAAACGAAGAAGGATTCTCAGGGACTATAGATGCGCCTACTAACACACAATAAAGATGCTTATAACACACTTCTCGATTACTTACAAGAGCAAAAAAACATGTATAGTAACTACCTTCAATCAAGTGATAAGTTAGAAGATATATATAGACATCAAGGTAGGTTATCTTTCATTACACAACTAATGAATCTTAAGGAGAATAATAATGGCTAAAGGACAACAAAGATATGAAATAATGGAAAGTAAAGAAGACCTTAGTAATTTTGGAGATAAAGACGCATCTTTAATTACAGAATGTTCTTTATTACATTCTAATAAAATAGACATTAGTAAATGTATTAGAGATAAAGCAAATAAAACTAGACCTAAATTTAAGGAAGGTGGGAAAATAATGGAAGAAGAAAATAGTAGTTTATTAAGTGAAGAAAACGTAAGTGAAGAAAATGTAAATGAAGAAAATAAATATGATATGACATCTTTAGATGATATAGAAGTTAAAGAAGAAGAAGTTAAAGAAGAAGAAGAAGTTAAAAGTGATACCGATTATTTAATCAATGCTTTAACACAAGACCCTAAACTATTTAATATCTTAGAAGATGTAATTGGTACTGATAAATTAGAAACTATTATGGAACAAGATATGGAAGAGGGAGGAGATGTCTCAGGTATGGGAGGTCCCACCGATGATAAAGTACCAGCTCTTTTAAGTGATGGTGAATATGTCATCAATGCTGAATCAACCGCAGCTATTGGTGAAGAAAACTTAGATGATTTAAATAGTGTTAAGGAAGAAGATAAACCTAAATTTGCTTTAGGGGGTTTCTTCTCTAAACTTTTAAATCAACTTAAACAAAACAAAGGTATTGAAGAGATTGAAGTTGAAGGTGAAGAAGATGAGGAATCTTTACTAGCACTTAAATAAATACCTTAAATAGATTTGTCTTATAATAATTCTGTTATAAGACTTTTACCGATGTATAACAAGCCTAAGCCACCTCAAGTTTGAGCCCTTAGAGATTAAAACCTAATTTCAAATTGCCACCCTTATATTATGTTTTAGGCACAAGGAGAAATAAAAATGACTGATAAACCTAACTTATATAATGCTGATAAGGCTTTCTTAGATGAAGACCCTTCATTGGAAGATGAAGCTACTCAAAAAATCGAAGAGACTAAATCAGTAAATGAAGTTAATTACAAAAAGCGTTATGATGATTTAAAACGCCATTACGATAAGAAACTTAATGAGTTTAAAAAGAAAGAAAAAGCCAGTGAGGTTAAATATGAACCTCCCAAAACTTTAGAAGATCTTGATAGATTTAAAGAAGATTATCCCGATGTATATGGTGTTGTAGAAACTGTGGCGCATATGCAAACAGAGAAGCAGACTCAAGATATTCAAAACAGATTTAAGGTTATTGAAGAGAAGGAGAAAGCTATGGCTCAAAAGGAAGCAGGTAAAACTTTACTTGATCTTCACCCAGATTTGGATGAGATTAAAAGTTCCACTAATTTCCACACTTGGGCTAAAGAACAACCTATAGAAATTCAAGACTGGATCTATAAGAACCCTGATAATGTTACTCTAGCATCTAAAGCAATTAATCTTTATAAAACTGAAGTAGGTATGTCAGTTAATAAAACCAATACAGATATGAGAGGTGATGCGGCTGATATGATATCTATTCAAAATAGAGTAGAGGTCTCAGAACCTAATGGACGTATTTGGTCTCGTAGTGAAATAGCTAACTTAACTTCTTCTGAGTTTGAACAATATGAAAATGATATTGACCAAGCAATTAGAGAAGGTAGGATAGCTGCATAATTAATATTTTATAAAGGAAATACAACAATGGCACATTTTTCAGGTGGTAGTACCACAAACTTTGGGACTAGTGTAACTGGTCAAGCAAACTCTTTCTGGGTTCCAGAAGTCTTCTCTAAGAAAATTCTTAATTTTTTTCGTAAGTCTTCCATTGCAGAAGCAGTAACCAATACAGATTATTATGGAGAGATTAGTAACTTTGGTGATACAGTAAATATAATTAGAGAACCTAACATTAGTGTAGAGGCTTATACACGTGGTCTTGATTTGACCGCACAAACCTTGACTGATGCTGAGGTATCTCTTCTAATTGATAAAGCCAATGCTTATGAGTTTAGAGTTGATGAGTTGGAGAAATCTCTTTCACATATGAACTGGGCTCAACTAGCTACATCAAGTGCAGCATATAATTTGAAGGATGCTTTTGACGCAGATGTACTTCAGTATATGTCAGGCGAAGATGGCACAACTACAGGCGCAGGAACATTTACAGCTGCTGATCACGGTATTGGTGGTGGTGGTGTGGGAGGTTCTTCAGAGATTATGTCTGCTATTGGAGCTAGAGGCGTTGGTAATGGTCTAGATGTAGGCTTTACTTCAACTCCTGATTACTCTCCAGCAGATCTCTTAGGTGCTCTCTCACTACAATTAGATGAGCAGAATATTCCCGAAGAGAATCGTTGGGTAGTTGCAGCACCTAAGTTCTATGAGATGCTTAATAAAGAAGACTCTAAACTTATGTCTGTTGATTATAATGGTGGTACAGGTAACTTACGTAATGGCTTAGTCGCTGAAGGTAAGGTACGTGGTTTCCAAATGTATAAGACTAACAACGCACCTTCTTATCGTAGCGTAGTTTCTGGCAGTAATAATGATATTGCTGGAAGTGCTCTAGTTATGGCAGGTCATATGTCTAGTACAGCTTCAGCAACTGCTTTGACTAAGAATGAGACTTTACGCGATACCAATACTTTCCAAGACATTGTACGTGGTCTTCATGTTTATGGTCGTCAAGTAGTCCAACCTAAAGGCTTGGCTATAGCTTATGTGGAAGAGTATAATGGAGTAGCAACAGGCTCCGCTTCTACTGGTGATAGCTAGTTAGTTAAAAATGACCCCCTTTTAATTAAGGGGGTTTTATTATTTTAAAATAAGATAGGCAATAAATATGAGTAAGACTTACTTAGAAATGGCTAATGATATTCTTAGAGAGGTTAATGAGGTTAGTTTAACTACTTTAACCAATGCTAAAAATATACAAGGTTTTGTAAAGGAAGCAATCAATAGATCTTATTTAGATATAGTTAATGAAGAGGCTAATTGGTCCTTCCTTAGCGTTAATGAAACTACTTCCCAATATGGAGGTATTTCTACAGATATTAGTGAAGGTGTTCAATGGTACTATTTAAATAGCGAAGCATCTTCCACCAATGGGGCAACGACAGATTATATAGCAGTGGAGTGGGAAGACTTCCTATTAACTACTGAAGGAGTATCTACCCCTATTATTTATGAGAATTTAGAATTCTTACCTATAGAAGAATGGAAAGATATTAATAAACTTAAAGATACTAGAGCATTAAATGATAGCTCTTATAGAGGAAAACCTCAGTTTGTTATTAGATCTCCCAATAATAGAAAGTTTGGTTTAAGTCCAATACCTGATAAAGATTATAAGGTATACTTCCAAGCTTATAAACAACCCACAACATTGAGTGATGATACCGATACTCTTGTATTCCCTAATCAATATTATAGTGTTTTATATGCTCGTGTCAGGTATTATGCTTGGCAGTTTAAAGAACATAGTACACAAGCACAAATGGCTTTAAGTGATTATAATAAAGGCATTAGAAGAATGAAGGAACAACTCATAGATTCAAAACCAACTAAAATGACAGATGATAGAGTACTCTATGCCTAGTAGAGAACAGTCATTTGAAGTTTCATGTCAAGGAGGTCTTGATTTAGTATCTAACACATTAGAGCTTCTTAAGACTCCAGGTGCTGCCACTACATTACAAAACTTTGAACCAGCTGTTAATGGTGGTTATAGACGTATTAATGGTTATTCTAAGTTCAGTGCTTTACAACCTGACACTACTGCCAATACAATCTTAGGTGTACATACATACGCCGATGGTCTTATAGCTGTACAACAAGGTAATCTTTATTGGTCTACCGATGGTACTTCTTGGTTACAAATAAATAAAGAGACAGGAGTAGGTGGGCAACTAGAAGCTGATTTAGAAGCCAATACCAATACTTTGGTAAAAAATACCACATCTAGAGTTGGTTTTGAGCTTTATGAAGGACTTCAAGACTATGGTGAAGTTATTATATATAATGGTATTAATGATGTATCTCACTTTTATATAACAGATATAGGTGGTAGTCGTAAATATTTCTACACTGATTTAGATGAAGCAACTACAAGTGCTTATAGCAGTGCCATAGATAGTGAAGTATATAATGAAAGGATCATTCTTGCTCAAGGACATAAAGTAGAATGGTCTACCAGATATACCAGTAATGATTTCTTAGGAGCAAGTGCTGGTGAAGTAGATGTGGGGGAGAAGGTAATAGGTATTAAAAGGTTTAGAGATAAACTTATCATCTTTTGTAAGAGAAGTATACATCAACTACAAGGCTTAGATGATGGACCTTCTTTACAACCTATAGCTAGAAACATTGGTTGTTTAGATAAGAATACCATTCAAGAGATTGGTGGTGATCTAATCTTCCTAGCAGCAGACGGTTTAAGAACATTGGCAGGTACAGCTAGAATTGATGATGTAGAGTTATCTACCATCTCTCATAAGATTCTACCTATTATTCGAGATCTATTAGCTAATGTAAATAGTTATGAACTCTCTTCCATAGTTTTAAGAACTAAGAATCAATATAGATTATATTACCCCAACCCTTCTATCAGTGCTCAAGATGCCAAAGGTATTATTGGTACTTTAAAATATACTGCGGAAGGTATGCAATGGGAATGGTCTGAAACTAAAGGTATTGCACCAGTAAGTTTAACAGCAGAATATCGTAATGAAGATATAGATGAAGATACTTATTTTGGTGGTTATGATGGTTACATATATAAACATGATTATAATACTTCTTTCAATGGTAGTAATATCAATGCTAAGTTTAAAACACCTGACACAGATTTTGGTGATATAGGTATACAAAAGAATCTACATTGGCTTAGAGTATCTATTAAACCTGAGGGAGAAATAGATCTTACAGTAAAACTTAAGTTTGATTATGAAGATTCAGAAACACACCAACCTATTGCCTACCCTATTTTAGATATTACAACACCAGCTCTATTTGGAGTGGCTATTTTTAACACACATAGGTTTGGAGCTACTCTAATACCTAATAAGAAAGTAAACTTGGAAGGTAGTGGCTATTCCAGTTCCTTTAATTTCTTTACCAATGATACAAACCCCTCTTATAATATACAAAGTTTTTATATAGACTTTATACCAACTCAAAGGCGATAAATAATGGCTACAGGTTATACAAGACAAAGTTCATTCTCCAATGGAGATACCATTACAGCAGATCTATTTAACGATGAATATGATCAACTTGTATCAGCGTTCCATGTAATTAATGGACATACGCATGAAGGTACAACTGGTGGTGGAGCACCTATAGCTATCTTACAAGACATAGATAATGATACTAAAATCACTTGTGAAAATATAGCAGATGAAGATATTATTAGATTTTGGATAGCCAGTGTTGAACAATTTAGATTGGAAGATGGTAAAATTATACCTACTACCAACAATGATATAGATCTAGGTGATGCTACCAATCAGTTTAAAGACCTTTTCTTAAATGGTATAGCTACCATAGATGGTCTTATAATTGGTACATCTACAACCATTACTGATATAGATACTGACTTAACAAGTGTCAGTGCTTCCAATGATACCTTAGCCAGTGCTAAAGCTATTAAAACATATGTAGATGATCAAATAACTAATCAAGACTTAGACTTCCAAGGTGATTCAGGCGGTGCTTTAAGTATTGACTTAGATAGTGAGACATTAGATATTGCAGGTGGTACTGGTATTGATACTACAGGTGCAGCTAATACTTTAACAGTAGCTATTGATTCTACTGTAATTACGCTTACCAGTTCTCAGACATTAACCAATAAGACACTGACATCCCCAACTCTTAACACACCAACTATCACAGGTAACACTACCTTTAGTGATGGTGCTTATGACTTTGATATTGCTTCTCACGATGGGACTAACGGTCTTAAGTTAGGTGGTACATTAGTTACCTCAACGGCTACAGAGTTGAACATTATGGATGGTGTAACTTCCACAGCTACTGAGATTAATCTATTGGATGGCGTAACAGCTACTACATCTGAATTAAATATCCTTGACGGTGTAACAGCTACAGCTACTGAGTTAAACATCTTAGATGGAGTAACTTCAACTGCTACTGAGCTTAATCTTCTTGATGGTCTAACAGCTATCAAAGATGAAGATGATATGTCATCTGACAGTGCTACTTCTTTAGCTACACAACAATCTATTAAAGCATATGTAGATGCACAGGTAGATACAGCAGATACATTAGAAGAGATGAGCGATACAGTTA